>Ga0213875_10000179_pt1 | contig 64723 bp, 56 predicted proteins | sample BarmaccomBMRX_R8_FD_160105 | JGI IMG/M metagenome (GOLD analysis project Ga0213875, IMG submission 160105) | Root-associated microbial communities from Barbacenia macrantha in rupestrian grasslands, the National Park of Serra do Cipo, Brazil - RX_R8 | ecosystem: Host-associated > Plants > Roots...
CCATGGCAACCTCCTGCCGTCCTGGCCGAAGCCGAGCTTACCCGCGACCGCGCACGCCGGCTACAGCTCAGCCGGCTGGTTATCGACGGCAAGGTTGCCCCAGCTCGTCGCCCGCTCGATGCGCAAGGCGATGACCGGCAGCTCGGTGATCCGCATCGCGCGCAATTGCGGATAGCGCGCCACGATCGCCGCCTGGGCACCGTCGTGCTCGGGGCCGTGTTCGAGGATTTCGGCGCGGCCGCGCAGCATGACCCAGCCGAGCCTGGTCCAGTCCTCGTCGTAGCGGTCGGCGACAAATGCGGCCTTCGGGTTCTCGCGGATATTGCGCACCCGCTTTAACGGGCGGTCGAGGCGCTTCGGCTTCTCGTCGATCGTGATGTAGAGGGTCTCTTCGGCGACGACAAAGCACACCGGCACGACATAGGGCGCGCCGTGACGGTCGGCGGTGGCCAAGCGGCCGACCCGGCTCTGTTCGAGAAAGCGCCGCTGCGCGATGGACAGCATGCCACGATCTTGCGCGATGGCGCGCCGGTTGCCTACGGCTTTGCCGCGATCGTACGATGACGGGGTTCGACCCGGAGACCCGGAGGTCCGTGATGAACGACGCAGCCGCGGTGTCGCTGAGCCCGGAGACGGTGCTGCGGGAGATGAAGAACAATGGCGTCGCCGACGTCGTCTGGCTGCCGGACAGCGAGACCAACTGGCTCTATCTGCTGATGCAGGCCGATCCCGACCTGCGCCTGGTCGGGGTCAGCCGCGAGGGCCACGCCTGCTCGATCGCCGCCGGGCTCGCCGCCGGGGGCCGCAAGCCGCTGATCCTGATCCAGAACACCGGCATGCTGGAATCCGGCGACTCGATCCGGGGCTGGCTGCTCGGCCTCAACGTCGGGGTCGTGCTGATGGTCGGCTATCGCGGCTGGACCCGGCATGGGATTACGACCGACACTGCCGCGACCTATACCGAGCGCTTTCTGATGGCGTTCGGCCTCAATTACTACCTCGTCGAGAGCGACGCCGATGCCGAGCGCATCACCGCCGCCTTCGCCGAAGCCGGGCGCACCCAACGTCCGGTCGTCGTGCTGGTCGGCGACGAATATCACGGCTTCAACCGCTGACCGGAGACCCGCGATGATGCGCATTGCCGAGGCATTGCAGGCGTTTCAGCCGCATCGCGGCGATGCGATCGTGGTTCCCGGCCGCGGCGGCCGCTTCTGGACGGGCCTGACCGGCAATGAACGCCTCGATGTCCCGCTCGGCGACCCGGCGATGGGCGGTCATGCCGGGTTTGCCCTCGGGCTGGCGCTCGCGCAGCCGCAGCGCAAGGTGGTGCTGTTCGATTCCGAAGGCGATATCTTGATGAGCCTCGGCATGCTGACGACGATTGCCGAACAGGCCCCGGCCAATTTCTACCACTTCCTGCTCGATAACGAAGTCTATGCCACCACCGGCGGGCAACCCGTGCCGAACGCCAAGAACATCGCCTATGACATCATCGCCCGCGGCGCCGGCTATCCCCGCGCCTTCGCCTTCGACGAGTTGGACGCGTTTACCCGGGAGCTGCCCGGCATTGTTGACAAGCCCGGCCCGGTATTTGTCGCGCTAAAGGTCTATCCCGAGATCGAAAACGAGCCGATCGGCCGCCGTCGGCGGTGGCAGACCCGCACCCGCGACAAGGTGCTGACCGATTTGCGTGACGAACTGGGCATGGGCGGCCAGAGCGCGCCTCGGCCCTGACCCCGTTGCCGATCGCCGGCCGCGATCGGGCTCCCGGCTTGCTCAGGCGGCAGCCAGGGAGATGCCGAGCGATTCCAGCTGCGGTGCGATGCGCGAGCTGAGCACCCCGACCTTGCGCAGGTTGCGCACGAGGCCCTGGTGCAGGTCGCGGCGGAAGAACTTGCGGAACGCGGTTTCGTCGCCGCCGGCGGCGCGTTCGCGGCGCAACTGCTTGATCTCTTCGATATCGGCCGGGCCAAACCCGAGTTCTTCATAGGCCGCCAGCGGAAAGATCCCGCGCAGCGTGCGGTTCAAGGCCCACACCGCGAAATCCTCCATCTCGCGGCGCTCGGACGCGCTGGCTTCGGCTACCACCGCCGGCAATGACAGCATGCCGAAGCCCATATGGCGCGCCTCGTCCTGCAGAATGCGGCGGCAAACCTGGCGCAGCACCTCGTCTTTCGAGGATTCGGCGAGCATGCGGAACAGCGACACCGCAAAGGTCTCGGCGACAAGCTGCAGCCCGATGGTCTTCAAATACCAGGCCGAGGTCCCGAGCAAGGTATCAAAGATCTCCTGGACGTTGCCGGCCAGCGGGTAGCTGTCGCCGTCAAGGCGCAGCCCCAGATAGCGGTTGAGGACCTCGTTGTGGCGGGCCTCGTCGACCACCTGAGAGGCCTGGAACAGCTTCGCGTCCTGCCCCTGCACGTTCTCGACCATTTGGCTGCAAACCAGCATGGCCCCATGCTCGCCATGCATCAGCGTCGACAGCCGCCAGCGGGTCACGCGGCGGTTGAGTTCGATCTGGTCGGCGGCGGACAGGCCGTCCCAGAACCTCGTCCCGTGGATATCGACAAGATCGTCGGCGATCAGCCCGCCATCGCCCTCCAGCGGCCGCGCCCAGTCGATGTCGGTCGCGGCGTTCCACTGGTCGAGCTTGGCCTGCTCGTAGAGCCGCCGCATATCGGCATGGTCGCCGTCATAGTCGTGGCGGAAGTAGGCGGTATTGCGGATCTCTATGCGGTGCCCGCGCTCCATCGGTCGCCTCCCATGGCCAATCTTGTCCGGAAAACCCCTGCCTCGCCTGCCCAATTCTCCCGGGCTTTCGTCGCTCCCGGCTTGAGGCCCAATCTCAGCTCTGATCGAGGCGGATCGCCACAAAGCGCAGATCGCCCTGGCGTTCGACCAGCAGCAAGATCGACTTGCGTCCCGATCTCTTCGCATCGTCGATCTTGCCGCTGACCTGGTTGGCGCTTTTCACCTCTTCCTGCGCGGCTTCCATGATCACATCGCCGGCCCGCAGACCCTTTTCGGCCGCCGGGCTGTCCTTTGCGACATCGACGACGACGACCCCCTTCGAATCGTCGGAGAGCGAGAACTTTTCCTTCAAGTCCTGGGTGATGTTGGACAGGGTCAGGCCGAGCGTCGTGACCGTGCCGGCATCCTCCTTGGGGCCCTTGTTCAAGGTGCTCGGCTGCGCGCTGGCCTGTTGCTGATCGGTTTCCTCGAGACGGCCGACCTTGACCTGAAGCGTGCTTTCCTGCCGTTTGCGCCAGATCGTCACCGGCACCGTCCTCTCGACCGGCGTTTCGGCGACGAGGCGCGGCAAATGGCGCATGTCGAGGACGGGTTTGCCGTCGAAGGTCAGGATGATGTCGCCGGCCTGAATGCCGGCCGCCTGCGCCGGGCCGTTGTCGTTGACGCTGGCCACCAAGGCGCCGCGCGGCTTGTCGAGGCCGAGGCTCTCGGCGATCTCGTCGGTGACCGCCTGGATCCGAACGCCGAGCCAGCCGCGATGCACGGTGTGATCGGGCTCGCCGATCAATTCGGCAACGACAGGCTTGGCCAGCCCCGAGGGGATCGCGAAGCCGATGCCGATCGAGCCGCCGGAAGGCGAATAGATCGCCGTGTTGATGCCGATGACCTGGCCGTCCATGTTGAACATCGGACCGCCCGAATTGCCTCGGTTGATCGAGGCGTCGGTCTGCAGGAAATCGTCGTAGGGCCCGGAATTGATGTCGCGCTGGCGCGCCGACAGGATGCCGGCGGTGACGGTGCCGCCGAGGCCGAACGGATTGCCGATCGCGAGCACCCAGTCGCCGACTCGCGCCGCATCGCTGTCGCCCCAGGCGATCGCCGTCAGCGGCTTGTCGGTCTTGACCTTGAGCACGGCGATGTCGGTCTTGGTGTCGCGCCCGACCAGTTCTGCCTTCACGTTGGTGTCGTCGTGCAGGATCACCGTGATCTCATCGGCATCGGAGATCACGTGGTTGTTGGTGACGATATAGCCGGACGCATCGATGATGAACCCGGAGCCGAGCGAGGTCGCCTTGCGGGTCTGCGCCTCCGGCCGGCCGTTATGCGGATTGTTGCGGTCGAGGAAGTTCTTGAAGAACTCCTCGAACGGCGAGCTGGGCGGGAATTGCGGCAGGTCCGGATTGGCTTTCTCGTTCTGCCCCTCCGATTTCACGGTTTGGGTACTCGATATATTGACCACCGAAGGAAGCAGTTTCTCGGCGAGGTCGGCAAACCCGTCCGGCGCCGGACGCGCCGCCGCCGAACCCCCAAAAAGCGCGCCGGCGCTCAGCGCGAGCACCAGCGCGCCCGCCGCGGCGCAGCGCCCAAGGCGCGATGAAACGAACGACACCGTCACACACTCCTCGCACAGAACAGCGATCGATCACGAGCCGGTTTTCTTTTGCAGGATCCGTCTGCTGCGGCGTGGCACTCGCGAGCACCCCGAGATTACGGGAGAAGCGCGTCTGAAGCCAGATCCATCGGCGTCGCGGCGGCCCGCACGACCCGTCGCACCAAGGCCCGAACGCCGCCTTTTTTCGCTAAGGGGATCGATGGAATCGGGCTAAGCGATTGGAGCGGGTGAAGGGAATCGAACCCTCGTCGTAAGCTTGGGAAGCTTCTGCTCTGCCATTGAGCTACACCCGCGAGATTGCCGCTCAGGCCATCGCCAAGCTCGGCCGCAGCGATCGGGTATCGCGTTCCGCGCTCGAAACTATCGGCGGGCGGCTCCGAAGGCAAGCGCCGGCCGCGAAGCGTAGCCATCGGGAAAGGCAGACGCCCACGGTCGATCATGAATGGTAATGTATCGTCGGCTGAGCGGGACCGGCTCCCGCGCGAGAGTGCACCCTCGCCCGCGAACTCGCGACTGCCGCGACTCGGTCGGCGGCGGCCGCATCGAGGTTTGTGCAATGCTGGCAAGGGTCGTGGCGATGACGATGGCGATGCACGTCATCGTCGTCATGGCATCGCTGACCGCCCCGGTGCTGGCCGGTCTGCTCGCGGCCGCGGCCGGAATACCTGTGTATTTCGTCGGCTACTACTCGGCGCTGATCTATGGCTGCGGCGCCGTCGTATCGCTCGCCACCCCCGGACTGGTCCGGCGTTGCGGCGTCATCCGGCTGCACCAGCTGATGCTGGCGGCGACGGCGCTGTCGCTGGCGGCGCTGGTCGGGGCCGATCTGCCAGCCTACGTCGCCAGCGCCGTGCTGTTGGGCATCGCCTATGGCCCGGTCAATCCGGCGAGCACCGTGCTGCTCGCCCGCCTGACCCCGCCGGAACGGCGCGCCCGCATCTTTTCGCTGAAACAGACCGCGGTACCGTTGGGCGGTGCTCTCGCCGGGTCGATCATGCCTCGGCTGTCGCAATGGGCGGGGTGGCGCGGCGCGGTGTTGTTATTGGCGGTGTTGGCGCTGGCGATGATTGCTGGCGTCCAGCACTGGCGTTCGCGGCTCGATGCCGAGCGCCAGCCGATGGCCCCTTTGGTCGGTGCCGGCCTGTGGCTGCCGTTGCGGCTCTACGCCGCGACCCCCGCTCTGCGCCGGCTCGGCATCGCCGCTTTCACCTTCGGTGCGCTGCAATTCGCAGTGACGGCGGTGTTTGCGACGGTGTTGACCGCGGCTGGGTGGACGCTGGCGCAGGCGGGCGCGGCGCTGTCCGTCGCAATGGCGGTCAGCGTCGGCTGCCGGGTGTTATGGGGAATGGCCGCCGACCGGTGGACGCCGGGGCTGGTGCTCGCGGTCATGGGGGCGATGATGAGCGCGGTGGCGCTGGCGAGCGCGTTCCTGACCGCCGCCTGGCCGGGGCTGGCGGTGTTGGCTATTGCCGCGCTGTTCGGCATCTCGGCCCTGTGCTGGAACGGAGTTGCGGTCGCCGAGGCGGTGCGCGAAGCGCCATCGGGGGCGATCTCCGAGGCGAGCGCGGGTCTTTATACCGTCACCTTCTCCGGTGCCCTGGCCGGGCCGGCGGCGTTCAGCTCGGTTTCCTTGATCAGCGGCGGTTCCTGCCCGGGTTTCCTGATGCTGGCCGGTCTTGCCGCGATCGGGAGCATGCTGCTGCTGCCGCATCGCGCCTCCCGCGCCCTGAAGCCGGCTGGCGCGAGCCCGCCATCCTCGCCCGAACCCGCGGCGACCCGGCCCGACGCGTCCGCGGGCTGATCCGAGCGCCCCACCGCAAAAAGCGGTCCGTCGCGGCTGTCAGCGCCCGCCACAATCGAGTGATTCGCCTGTCGCCAAACCGGTCAGCCGCGAATTCGGCGAGGGCGAAGCAGGCAAATCACAGGGCAGGCACCCCGTTTCCGATCGACAGTCGCCCGGCCATTCGGTTCGTGCTATGTTCTCGGTGAGGGGGGACCGGGAATGTCAGCGGAACTGGTCATTATCGCGAGTATCGGACTCGCGGCGATAATCCTCGCCGCCGTGGTCGTAGCCGCCGTCCGAATGGCGGTCGCAAGGGCGGCCATCCCGCCGCGGATGGAAGTGCGGCTGCTGGCGCTTGAGGCAGGCATCGGTCGCGGCGAGGCGGCGGTGCGCGAGGAGGCGGGCCGGGGTCGGGAGGAAGGCCGGGAAGCCGCCCGATCCTTGCGCGAGGAAGTTGCCGGGTGCGTCGCCGGCCTTGCCGGCGGCGTGCATCGCGACCTCACGGATCTGGCGGCGATCCAGAGCCGTAGGCTTGACGGCTTCGCGGCCACCCTCAACGAGGCCAAGGCCGAGGCTGCGGCCCGCGCCGAAGGGCTGCGCGGCGAGCTCGGCGCGTCGCTGCAGCATCTTCTCGACACCCATTCGCGCACGGTCGCGCTGATGCTGCAGCAAGCGGCCGACCGCCAGGAGGCGTTGCGGCACACCGTCGAAGGCCGGCTCGACGCGATTCGCCACGAGAACGCCGCGAAGCTCGAACAGATGCGGCTCACGGTCGACGAAAAATTGCAGGCGACCCTGGAGCAGCGGCTCGGCGCCAGCTTCCGGCAAGTCAACGACTCGCTCGAACAGGTTTATCGCTCGGTCGGCGAAATGCAGGCCTTGGCTGCCGGCGTCGGCGATCTGAAGCGCGTGCTGACCAACATCAAGAGCCGCGGCACCTGGGGCGAGGTCTCGCTCGGCAATCTGCTGGAGGAGGCGCTGGCGCCCGATCAGTACGACCGCAACATCGAGATCCAGCCAGGCAGCAACCAGCGGGTCGAGTTCGCGATCCGGCTGCCGGGCGACGGCCAAACCCCGGTTTGGCTGCCGCTTGACGCCAAGTTTCCGCTGGAGGATTACGAGCGGCTGGTCGACGCCGTCGAGCGCGGCGAGGTTGCCGCCGCGGAAATCGCGGCGCGAGCCGTCGAGGCCCGCATCAGAGGAGCGGGCCGCGATATCTGCGCCAAATACGTACACCCGCCCCGCAGCACCGATTTCGCGGTGCTGTTCGTGCCCACCGAGGGGCTGTTCGCCGAGATCGTCCGCCGTCCCGGTCTCGTCGATGCGCTGCAGCGCGAATGCCATGTCATGGTGGCGGGTCCGACCACGCTGCTCAGCTTGTTGACGGCGCTGCGGATGGGGTTCCGCTCGCTGGCCATCCAGAAACGGTCGGACGAGGTGTGGAAGGTGCTCGGCGCGGTCAAGCACGAATTCGGCCAGTTCGGCACGGTCATCGACGGGCTCGGCCGCAAGCTCGACGAGGCGCAGAAATTCCTCGACGAGCGGGTAGGCCGCCGTCGGCGCGCGATGGAACGTCAGCTGCGCGCCGTCGAATCGCTGCCTGAAGACGAGGCCACCGCGCTGCTCGGCCTCGCCGCCGCGGGCCTGCCGCCTGAAGACGAGTTGCGCGAGGCGGCAGAATAGCGCGGTAATCAGACCGGCTTGCCGATCAGGCGGCGCTTGCGGCCCGGATGGCGCGCCACACGCGTTCCGGGGTGGCGGGCATTTCGATGTGGCACACCCCCAGCTCGGACAATGCATCGACAATCGCGTTGATCACCGCCGCCAGCGCCGGAGTCGTACCGCCTTCGCCGCCCGAGCGCACTCCGAGCCGGTTCGAAGGCGCCGGCACTTCGCTGAGCGCCGTCGCCAGAGGCGGCATCATGTCGGCGCGCGGCATCGCGTAATCCATGAAGCTGGCGGCCAGCAGCTGGCCGCTCTCGGGATCGTAATGGCTGCTTTCGAGCAGGGCCTGCCCCACTCCCTGGGCAATGCCGCCATGGGTTTGTCCGTGCAGGATCATCGGGTTGACGGCGCGGCCGACATCGTCCACCGCGGCGTAGCCGACGAGTTCGACCGCTCCGGTTTCGGGATCGACCTCGACCTCGCAGATCTGGGTTCCGTAGGGAAAACTTGCGACCGGGAGGGTCTGGTCGGAGACGGCGGCGAGCGGCCCTTGCAGCGCGGGCGGAAGATCGGTTCGGCTGGCCGCCGCAGCCGCGACCTCGAACAGCCCGACTTCGCGATCGGTGCCGACGACGCGGTAGCGGCCGCGCGCGAATTCGATATCGGGCTCGCCGGTCTCGAGCAGATGGCTGGCGATACGCCGGCCCTTGTCGATGATGTCATCGGTCGCCGCGCCGACGATGGTTGCGGCGAGCTTCATCGAGCGGCCCGAATGCGAGCCGCCCCCGGCGGCGACCCGCACGGTGTCGTGCGCGACGTAATCGATGCTGTCGAACGGCACCCCAAGCCATTCGGTGACGAGCTGGGCGAAGCTGGTTTCGTGGCCCTGGCCGGAGGACATCGTGCCCATTACCAGCTCCACCCGGCCCTCGGGGCGCACCGTGATTTCGGTGCGTTCGCGCGGCGCGCCCGAGGTGATCTCGACATAATTGGCGAGGCCGATGCCGCGCATCCTGCCGCGCCGCCGCGCCTCAACCCGCCGCGCCGCGAAGCCGGCCCAATCGCCGAGTGCCAGCGCCGTTTCCATCGCCTCTTCGTAATGGCCGTTGTCATAGGTCAGGCCGAGCGGGTTGGCATAGGGCTGCGCTGCCGGCGGGATCATGTTCTGCCGCCGCAGCGCCACCGGATCATGGCCCAGCCGGTCCGCCGCAAGATCGATCAGGCGCTCGATGACAAAGATCGCCTCGGGCCGGCCGGCGCTGCGATACGGGGTCGTCGAGACCGTGTTGGTCACGGCGGCGCAACCGCGGAAATAGCCGGTCGGGATGCGATAGACGTTCGACATCAGGCCGAGCCCCTTCTGCAGCGAGACGAAGGCAGCGGCGTGGCCGCCGACATTGCTGAGGTTCGAGCCCCGCACCGCCAGGAAATTGCCGTCGGCATCGAGCGCCAGCTCGGCCGCGACGGTCAGGTCCCGACCCTGATAATCGCTGAGGAAGGATTCCGTGCGCTCGCATAGCCACCGCACCGGGCGGCCGAGACGGCGCGCCGCCCAGGCGAGCAAGGCGTGTTCGGGATAGAAGAAATTGCGGGTGCCGAAATTGCCCCCCATGTCGCCGCACCACACGCGCACCCGTTCCGGGTCGACACCGAGCACCTGCGCGAGATCCACCCGCAACTTGGCGACGCCGCGGCCGATCCCGGAATGGAGCGTGTAATCGCCGCTTGCCGGATCGTACTCGGCTGTCGTGGTGCGCGGCTCCATCGGGACGCCGGTGACACGCTGCACCCAGGTATCCAGGCGCACGACGAGAGATGCGCGGGCGAAGGCCGCTGCCGTCGCGGGTTCGTCGCCGACCTCGATGTCGAGACAGACATTGCCGGGAGCTTCGTCCCACAGGATCGGGGCGCCGGGCTTTACGGCGTCGGCAGCGCGCGCCACCGCCGCGAGCGGTTCATAAACGATCTCGACCCGCTCGGCCGCGTCCTTTGCCTGGTCCAGGCTCTCGGCCAGCACCATCGCGACCGGCTCGCCGGCGAACCGCACCTTATCGCTCGGCATCGGGTAGTGGCCGGTCGCGACCGGCGCGACGCGGCGTATCCGCACCGCAACGTCCGGCGCGCCCATCAGACCGGCATTGTGCGGGATAGGCTGCAGGCCATCGGCCACAAAATCGGCGCCGGTCAAGACCGCGAGGACACCGGGGCCGGCAAGAGCCGCTTCCCCGTTCACCGCGACAATCCGGGCATGCGCATGGGGAGAGCGCACGATAATCGCGTGGGCCAGACCCGGAGGACTGAAATCGGCGCCGAAGCGGCCTTTGCCGGTCAGGAGGCGGAAATCCTCCTTGCGCCGTACCGGCTGACCAATTCCGTTCGCGACGATGCCCGACGAGTTCATCTGCTGCCTCTAATCGTTGCACATGGCGCGCCTGCCATTCGTGCCGGGGGATCAGCCCTGTCGCAGCGATGCGCGCCGTTTGCGGCATCCCGGTCACAGCGGACGGCGAGTGCCCATCCCTCCTTCGCAGGCCTGCGCATGCAGCCAGCCTTCCGGCGTCATCGTGCCGGTGATGACGTAGCCGTACAGACCTACCGGCCAGGTCAGCACGAAGACGACATTATTGAGGATGTCGGAATTCCGGTTCGGGCACGGCCCGGTTGCGAAAAAACCGAATATCAGCAGCAGAATGCCGATAACGAGATAAAGCCCGACGATCGACCGCATCGCTGTTCTCCCCCGTGCATTGGGCCGTTTCGGGCCGAAGCCAAGCAGGTTCGGATCAGGTTGTAAATCGGCCCGGGGTGGGGAGACAGTCCGAGGCAATACCGCAGCCCGCTTGGCTACCGGGCGGCGGTTCCGGGCGAAGTTCGTTCGGCCGTGACCGGATCGCCGGGACCATACGTGTCGCGGGACAAATTTCGGCTTCTGATCGCGCCACTGCTCGGCTAGGGTGCCTTACGAACCGGGTGATTGAGGGGAGGAGAGGATGCGAAAGCTTTGGTCGCTGGCGGCGGGGGCAGCCGCGCTCGCGTTGGTTTGCGCATCGGCGCAGGCCGCGAGCTTGACCTTCAAGGCTGCCCTCAATGGCGCAAGCGAGGTTCCGCCGACCAACTCAAGCGGTACCGGCAGCGCCACGGTTACGGTCGACAACGCCACCAAGAAAGTGAGCTGGACCGTGCAATATTCCGGGCTCAGCGGTCCGGCCACCGCCGCCCATATCCATTGCGGCGCCGCTCCAGGCGCCAACGCCGGGGTGGCTGTCCCGCTGACCGGGGCGGGCGCGCCGCCGGCCAGCCCGCTGCAGGGTTCGGCGACGATGACGGATGCCCAGTTGAGCGATCTGACCGCCGGCCGGTGTTACGTCAACATCCACACCGACGCCAACAAGGGCGGCGAGATCCGCGGACAGCTCGCTCAGGCCCAGTAGGGACCATTCATCGAGGGGCGGTCACCCGCGTTCAAGCGGCGGCGTCAAGGCCGAGGTTGCGCGCCGCAATGGGCAATGGATCGGAGATGATCTCGCCCAGGTTGCGCAGCATCGGCCGCACCGGCCATCGCCCGGCCAAGAGCCGCTTCCAGCCGTCGATCGACAGCAGCTGGCTGGCGGGATAGAACTCGCCCCGGCATAGGCAGGGCTCGTCGAGCTGGACGAGCCCGATAGCGGCCAGCCCGGCACGTACGAAATCCAGCCCGCAGAGGCGCGTGGCTGTGGTCCGCGCGAAGAAGCGCGGGTTGCATTCGAGCATCCTGATGGCGCCGGAGACGGCGTCGAGACGCGCGTCGAAATTGGCGACGCCGCTGAACCGGGTCGCGGCAATGAGGCGTTTGCCGAGGGCCAGCAGCTCCGGTCGCTCGCAGAACTCGGTACCCCAGTTCTTGCCGCAGTTGAACGTCGTCCAATACTCGACCCGGCCGTCCCGCGCGAACACGCTGAGGCCGAGGTCGATACCGGGAACATATTCCTGGATCAGCAGGTCGGGATGGTCATAGGCAGGGTTGCGTAGGATCCGGGTTTCAAGGCCGCCGCGATCGGCGATCATCTCAAAGCCGATCGCACCATGCCTCGACACCGGCTTGACTACCACGGGGTAGCGAAAATCGCGGCTGATCTCGTGCGGATCGATGTCATTCTTCGTCGCGAAAAAACGGGTTTGCGGCGCGTCGATGCCGATTTCCAAGCAGAGATTGTAAAAGTGCCATTTGTTGTCGAGGACGCGCAGGGTCTCGAGATCGGGAAACGGAAAGACCGCCGGCGCCAAATCGGCGCGAATGCCATGCAGCAGTTTCATCGCGACGACGTCGCTCCCGATCACCACGTCTACCGGCTCGCGGGCGTGAAAATCATTGATCAGGCGAAGAAGTTTCTCGGGCGCCTCGTCGGTCAGCCGCGGGCTCGCGAGCAGAATCCCCTGACGTCGCCGCGACAGGCCGACCGAGGCCGCCGTGCGTTTGTCATGGATCAGAAAGACCTTGGCCCCGACGCTGTCGAGCGAGCGCAGCACGTGATGGCCGAGATCATTTTTTGAGCACAGCAAAACGGCGCGCAACGATGATCCTCGCATCAGCAAATCGTCGCTGCCGAGGACGCCCACGGCGCCCGTGCCAGTTTTTCTGGGCAGCAGCGGCCTTGGTTATAAACGTGCCGAATTTAATAGACTCATAATTCTTTGCCCGCCCTTCGCCGGGTCGCGGTGCCGCGGCAATTTGACCGAGCCGCTCGCGCCCGGGGCGGCCCATCCTCCGACTGTCTTGCTTTGCCTTAAGACATTGAAATCAGGCTGCAGCAGGACATAAAACACCGGCGGCGCGCCTCGCCCTAGCAGGAACAGGACAATATCCTAAAGTTGCAGTAGGATGAGGTTGCTACGCTTTTTCGTTACCCCCCTGAGGCGGTTAATCCCCTGATAATCCTTTGCTGCGAAGAGATCGCTGCATGAGCGCCTCCATTCCCGTCATTGTCGTCGGAGCGGGCCCCTACGGCCTCTCCATCGCCGCCCATCTGCGCGGCGCCGGTGTTGCCCATCGGATCTTCGGCGATCCGATGCACAGCTGGCGCACCCGAATGCCAAGAGGCATGCTTCTCAAGAGCGAGGGCTTTGCCTCCAACCTGTCGGCGCCGGAGCCGGGCTTTACCCTTGAATCCTACTGTGCCGAAAACGGGCTGGCCTACGCGCCTATCGGTTTGCCGGTGCCGCTGGCAACGATAAACGCCTACGGCATGGCATTCCAAGAAGCCCGAGTGCCCGATGTCGAAAACAAGTCGGTCGTCGGCGTGGAGCCCGCCGCGAGCGGCTTTCGCGTGACTCTGGACGATGGCCAGACCCTGGCCGCTGGCAGCGTGGTGATCGCGACCGGCATCACCTATTTCGAAGAAGTGCCGTCGGTTTTGGCCGGCCTGCCGGCCGAATTGATGACCCATAGCTCAACCCATTGCGATCTTGCCGGGTTCGCCGGGCGGGAGGTCATCGTGGTCGGCGCAGGGTCGTCGGCCGTCGATACCGCGGCGCTGTTGTGCGACGCCGGCGCGTCCGTCCGGATCGTCACCCGACGCCCCGAGTTGTATTTTCACGAGCGCCCCGAGCCGGAGCCGCGGCCGCTGTGGAAACAGTTGCGCTATCCGATGTCGGGCCTTGGCGCGGGCCTGCGCAGCCGGACCTTTGCCGATCTGCCCGGCCTCTATCGCCGCTTTCCCGAACGGGTGCGCCATCATTACGTTCGCAGCATGCTGGGGCCTGCCGGCGGCTGGTTCATGCGCGAGCAGATCGAAGGTCGGATTCAGCTGCTCCGCGGCGTCACCCCGGTCGATGCCGCGGAGCGCGGCGGTCGCGCCCATCTCCGCCTGATCGACCAAGACGGGATCGCGCGTGAATTGACCGCCGATCACGTGATCGCCGCCACCGGGTTCAGCGCCGATCTGAAGCGGCTGCCGTTCTTGAGCGATGATATCCGCCGTTCTGTGCGCACCGCGGCGGCGACCCCGGTGCTGTCGGCGAATTTCGAATCGTCGGTGCCCGGGCTCTACTTCGCCGGGCTGATCTCGGCCAACTGTTTCGGCCCGGTCATGCGTTTCATGATCGGCGCGGATTTCACCGCACGCCGTGTCGCGCGGCACCTGGCGCGACCTGTCGCGGCGCGAGATTTCGTTGCGAGCCCGCGCGCGCGCAATACCGTGAGCGAACGTTCGGCGCGACCGTTTACTAGCTCGTGACCGAAGCGGAGGGAAACGGCGTTGACGGGTGCGCGAGACGAACCGTGCCATTTCGACGCGCGCGGCGAGAAAGCCGTGGACTGCCGGGGCGGCATGGGATCGATGCCGGCCCGCTCACGGCTTCCCGACGCGACCCGCCCGCTTTCACGGCCGTGGTCAGATGAAGTAACCGGGTCCCGAGGCGCGCTGCTGGCCGATACTGAGTCTCCCGCGCTCGAATTGCCTGGCTTGCTCGCCCGCTCGCAATGGAGTGCGCCGCGACCCGTGGTCGAAATCCGGGAGCTGCCGGCGGCGCTGTTCGAGCGGCTCGAAGCAGTCGCGGCGCACGCCGGCCTTCCTCGCCAGGCCCTGTTCCTCGCCGCTTTCGCTGCCTTGGCGGGCCGCCTCGCCCGCACCGGCGAGGTCTCGATCGCCGTACTCCGCGACTCCGGCACTAGGGTCGTGAGTCGAGTCGAGATCACACCGGACCAGGAATGGCTGGGTCTCGCTGCGCAGCTGGCGCCGACGTTTGACGGCCTTCCCGTCACAATGCACGCCGCCGCCGGAGAGCCCGCGCCGAGCCTCGCCTTTTCGACCGGGCAACCGGTCCGCCCGGAGGCCAGCGTCGATCTAAGTCTTGTTCTGAGGCCCGCCGGCGCCAGGTTCGAAGCTTGCTTCGACCACGATTCCGGCCGGTTCGCCGAAGGAGCGGTGGGCCGGATCGCAGATCGCTTCATGACCCTGCTGCAGCATGCGGCCGGCGAGCCGAATTCGCCGATCGGCCGGCTGGCGATCCTGCCCGACGCCGAGCGAGGGCTGCTGCTCGAAGTCTGGAACGCAACGCGGCAGCCGTTCCCGGCCGACAAGGCCGTGCACGCGCTGTTCGCCGAACAGGCGGCGCGCACGCCCGCCGCGGTTGCGGTGAGCGACGCCGCGGTCGAGCTGAGCTACGCCGAGCTCGACCGCCGTTCCGACACCCTCGCTCGAATCCTGGCGGGGCGGGGCGCGGGGCCAGGCACGCTGGTCGGGGTTTGCGTCGAGCGCTCGGCGATGATGGCGGTCGCGCTGCTCGGGATATTGAAGACCGGGGCGGCCTACCTGCCGCTCGACCCGAGTTATCCGGCCGAGCGGCTGCGCTTCATGATCGAGGATTCCGAGGCCGCTCTTGTCGTCTCCGAGGCCCCGTTCGCCGGCTTGTTGCCGGCCGCCGGGCCGGAATTTCTGTTCCTCGACCAGATCGATATCGCGGCGCCGTCGCCGCGCTTCGTGCGCCGCGTCGCCGCCGACGATCTGGCCTATGTAATCTACACGTCGGGATCGACCGGCCGGCCCAAAGGGGTCGAGATCGCGCATCGCAGCGTCGTCAACCTGCTGTTCGCGATCCGCCGCGCGCTCGATTTTTCGAGCGACGACCGGGTGCTCGCGATCACCAGCATCTCCTTCGACATCTCGGTGCTCGAATTCTTCCTGCCGCTGCTGTTCGGGGCGAGGCTGGTCATCGCATCCCGCGACGAGGCTGCCGATGGCGAGCGACTGGCGCTCCGCCTGAGGAAATCGGGGGCCACATTCATGCAGGCCACCCCGGTCGCGTGGCGGCTCTTGCTGCGCACCGGCTGGCGGGGCGCGCCTGGCTTTCACGCGCTGTGCGGCGGCGAAGCGATCGATGCCGAACTGGCGGGCGAATTGCTCGAACGCGCCGGTCCTTTCTGGAATGTTTACGGACCCACGGAGACGACCATCTGGTCCACCGCCCATCACGTCGAGCGGGTCGATGGGGGCTGCGTTCCGATCGGCCGGCCGCTCGCCAATACGCGCCTCTATATTCTCGACGCCGAACATCAGCCGGTACCGATCGGAGCGGCGGGCGAATTGTTCATCGGCGGCGTCGGGGTCGCGCGCGGATATCTGAAGCGGCCTGAATTGAGCGCCGAGCGTTTTCTCGCCGACCCCTTCGCGCCGGACGATCGGGCGCGGATGTACCGGACCGGCGATCTCGCGCGCTATCGCGCCGACGGCACGCTGGAATTTCTCGGGCGCATCGACCAGCAAGTCAAAATCCGCGGCTTCCGCATCGAGCCCGGCGAGATCGAGGCGGTTCTCGCCGAACACCCGCAGGTCCATCAGGCGGTCGTGGTGGCGCGCGCCGACCCGAGCGGCGAGGGCGAACTCATCGCCTTCATCGTGTCCGCGGATCCGCCGCCCCCCACGCATGCGCTCCGGCAATTCGCCGGCCGCAAGCTGCCGCCCTACATGGTCCCGTCACGCATCATCGTCATCGACGCTCTGCCGCTGACGCCGAACCGCAAAACCGATCGCCGCCGGCTGCTGGCGAGCGTCCCCGATGCGCTTGACCCCGATGCCGATTACCGCCCGCCCCGCGACGACATGGAGGCGAAGCTCGTCGCGATTTTCGAGGACATCCTGGCGGTGCGGCCAATCGGCATCGACGACAATTTCTTTCACCTCGGCGGCCATTCGCTGCGGGCGGTGTATCTGGTCGAGGCAATCGAACGGCAATTCGGCAATCGGGTGCACCTGAACACCCTTTATTATCGCGGGGCGAGCGCCGCCTATCTCGCCTCGATCCTGCGTAATCCGCGGCTGCGCGAACCCCTGCCCTATCTCGTGCCGCTCGGTTCGCCCGAGCGCCGAGGCGAGGGCGGCCAGCCGCTGTTCTGCCTGCACACCATGGTCGAAGGCACATTGTTCTTTTACGAAAGGCTGGCCGACCGGCTTGCCCCCGATCACCGGTTGCTCGGCATCCTGCCGCAGGGCCTCGAGGATGGGCGGGCGGCACATCGCAGCGTCGAACAGATGGCCGAGCACGCCCTTGCGGTCATGCGCATGCAGCAACCGCGGGGCCCCTATCGCATCCTCGGTTTTTCCAGCGCCGGAATGATCGGCTTCGAAATGGCGCAACAGCTGAAACGGGCCGGCGAGGAGATCGCGCTGCTGGCGCTGCTGGACGCCTACTGTCCGATCGGCCGGCGCACCCTGCGTTACCATAAAGAAATTTTCGATGACCGGTTCAGGCGGGTTCGCGAGATGGTGGAGGCGCGGTTCACGCCCCGGGCCGAAGCCGTGTTCGATGCGGAGACCACGGCGTTTCGCGCGCTGCGATGGCGGCATCGCTGGGCCTTGCGCACCTACCGTCCGAGCCGGTTCGACGGGCCGATGACGCTGATCGTCGCCGAAGCCACGATTCCCCTGTTTCGCGAACGCTTTTTCGGGTGGGAGCGGCTCGCCCGCGAGATCGACTGCGAGATCCTGCCGGGCGGACACTACGATCTGGTCAATGAGCCCGGGGTCGTCGAGTTGGCCGCGGTCTTGCGCCGCCGCCTGGAACAGCCGTTACAGTGCGGCGCGGGCGATTGCTCGCCGGAATTTCTTCCAGCCGCGAACGCCTGATCCGGCCGCCGGCGCCGGCGGAATAAAGATTATGGTGAGCACGATCGAGGTCTGGTGGGCGCAAATCGACGGCGACCCCCCATCGGATTGGCAAGCGGTTCTGAGCCCTGACGAGATCGCCGCGGCGACTGCACCGCGCCAGCCGAGCGAGCGCCTGCGCCGCATCGCAACGCGCTATTTTCTGCGGGATGTGCTCAGCCGCAGTCTCGGCGTCTCTGCCGGGCGCCTGTGCTTCGGCCGCCACTCGGGCGGCAAGCCTTTCGTGCTTTATCCCGGCTGCAGCGGGTTCGAATTCAGCCTGTCGCATTCGAGCGGATTGGCAGCCGTGGCGGTTGCCGAGCGGATATCGGTCGGCATCGATATCGAAAGAATTGATCCGCGGTTGCGCTGGCACGCGCTGGCGCATGTCGTGATCCACCCGGCCCGCGCCGCCGAATTGCACGGGTTTGCCGAACCCGAGCGCATGCGCATCTTGCTGCAGCTGTGGACGCGTCGCGAGGCGGCGGCGAAGGCCAGCGGCGCCGGGCTCGGAGCGGCGCGATCAGGCGAGATGAGCAACGACGCGGCCGGGATGGGGCTGTTCGTGCGCGATTTGCCGGCCCCACCGGATTACGTCGCCGCCCTCGCCGCCGCCCCCGAGCCTATACAAATCGTCAATCGCCACTGGACGCGAGGTTTCGCGCGGCGCTAGGCGGGTAGGATCCGGCGGGAGCCGAAGCTTGGCCTGGGCCGCGCCACCGCCGGGTTTCGGTTGCTCAGGGCTTCATGACGACCTTGATGCATCCGTCCTTCTTGTCGCGGAAGGTCTTGTAGAGCTCCGTCACATCTTCCAGTTTGGCGCGGTGGGTGATCACGAAGGAGGGGTCGATCTCGCCCTTCTCGATGCGCTCCAACAGCCCCGGCAGGTAATGCTGCACCGGCGTCTGCGCCATTTTGAAGGTCAGGCCGCGGTTGATCGCCGAACCCATCGGCACCTTGTCGAGAAAGCCGCCATAAACCCCGACCAGCGACACCGTGCCGAAATTGCGGCAGCAATGGATCGCCTGCCGCAGCACATGCGGCCGGTCGGTGCCCATGAAGGTCGCGACCTTGACCCGGTCCAGCATCGAATCGAAGCTGGCGGTCGCCTCGGCCTCCGTCCCGACCGCGTCGATACAGGCATCGGCGCCGCGCCCGTGGGTCAGCTCCTGGATGCGGTCGTAAATGTCCTCCTTCATGAAATCGAGCGTCTCGGCGCCGGCTGCCTGCGCCAGCGAGAGCCGTTCGGGGACGGTGTCGATCGCGATGACCCGACCGGCGCCGAGCAGAAAGGCGCTGCGGATCGCCATCTGGCCGACCGGACCGCAGCCCCAGATCGCGATCGTATCCTCGGGCTGGATGTTGCAGAACTCGGCCGCCATGTAGCCGGTCGGGAAGATGTCGGAGAGGAACAGCACCTGCTCGTCCGACAGGCCTTCCGGGACCTTGATCGGGCCGACATCGGCATAGGGCACCCTCAGATATTCGGCCTGCCCGCCGGCATACGCGCCGAGCATGTGCGAATAGCCGAACAAGCCGGCCGGCGAATGACCCCACAGCTTCTCGGCGATGTTGGCGTTGGGGTTGGTGCGCTCGCAGCCGGAATAGAAGCCGCGCCTGCAGAAAAAGCATTCGCCGCAGGCGATCGTGAACGGCACGACGACGCGGTCCCCGACCTTGAGCTTGCTGTTCTCGGCGCCGACCTCGACGACCTCGCCCATGGTCTCATGGCCGAGCACGTCGCCGCGCTCCATGGTCGGGATCACCCCGTCATAGATGTGCAGGTCGGAGCCGCAGATCGCGCAGGCGGTGACCTTGATGATCGCGTCGCGCGGATGCTCGATCTTGGGGTCGGGCACGGTGTCGCAGCGCATGTCGCCTTTGCCGTGCCAGCACAGCGCTTTCACCGCCGCTACTCCGCCGCCGTGCCGGGTTGCGCCATCTTGCGGTGCTGCTCGGCGAGCATGTCCGATGGGGTGATCAGCGCAATCGCGGACTGCAATTTGTTGTGCCAGCCGGTCACGACATCGCCCTTCCCGGCCATCATCGCGTCGAACCCCTGCTTCGCGACATCGCCGGCCCCGTCCTTTTTCGCCGTGCCGACCTTGGTGTCCATCATGTCGGCGCGCTCGAAAAACTCGGTCTCGGTGGCACCCGGCATCAGGCAGGTGACGGTGATGCCGGTGTCCTTCACCTCGTGCCGCAGCGCGAAGGAGAAGGAATCGAGAAAGGCCTTGGAAGCGTTGTAGACGGCCTGATAGGTGCCGGGCATGAAGCCGGCGATCGAACCGGTGATCAGGATCCGGCCGGCGCCGCGCGCCCGCATGTCGTTGCCGACCTTGTGGATCAGGTAGACGGTGCCGGTGACATTGGTGTCGATAACCTGCCGGACATCGCCGAAATCCTGGTCGAGAAAGCCCCGGCCGAGGCCGCGCCCGGCATTGGCGAGCAGCGCCTCGACCGGCCGGTTGAGCCGTTTTGTCGCATCATACAGCTTGTCCACCCCGTCGAGCGTGGCGAGATCGGCCTCGACCGCTTCGACGGTGGCGCCAAGCTGGCGAAACTCGCCCGCCGCTTCCATGATTTTCGGTTCATCGGCGGCGACCACGAGGTCGTAGCCGTTCCGGGCGCAGCACTTGGCAAGTTCATAGCCAATGCCGGTGGAGGCGCCGGTCACGACGGCAAGGGGGCGAGTGTCTTGAGCCATGAAAAAACGATCTCCGCATGGGTTGGGCCGCCGGCCAAAGAGGTCTCGGTCGCCGTCTTCCGCTAACGGAGTGAAAAAGCGAAGTTCCGCCGATGCCTGGCCCAATCGATCCGATTGCGCCAGCGCTCTCGCCATGGCGCGGCAACGTCCCGCGCCCGATCGCCTGCTCGGGGTGCCCCCCGCCCGGGCGCGCTTCGGCCAATGCGACCCGGATTAATCGAAAAGTCAGGAAACCGGGATTAGCTTCGCGCGTCGTCGCGACGCAACCGGTCGAGCCCGCCCATGCCCACCGAAGATGGGGAATTCACCCCCGAGGAGCACATCAAGCTGACCCAGATCTGGGACCGGCTTTACGAGCTCTACTTGGCCCAGGCCAATGGCCGCAACGGCCCGGACGTCGCGGCCGAAATCGCCGAGCTGATCCGTCAGCGCGACTCGATCCGCGATTGGGGGTGGTCGACCGGGCGCGACTGGCGCGAAGACCAGAAAAAGCGCGAGCGCGCCAAAAACAAGGCGAAATAGCAGCCGCGGCTCAGCGCAGTGACGGCCGGCCCCGCACCTCGGCGCCGGCGTCGGGCGACATCCGCAGAAAAAACGGCACCGACAACATCGAGATCACCCCGACGGCGGCGAAGGCGAACGAGAAATCGCCCGGGGTCAATGCCGTGCCGCCATGTCGCACCAGCATCAGGTGCAGCAAGGTCGCGCCGGTGCCGACGCCGACGCTCTGCGATAATTGCTGCGCCATGCTGGTCAGGCTGGTCGCCCGGCTCAACAGCGGCGGCGGCACGTCGGCATAGCTCAACGTATTGATGCTGGTCATCTGCAGCGAGCGAAAAAAGCCGCCGGCCAGCAGTGCCGCGAAAATCACGAAATGCGGCGTACTCGGCCGGAAGAAGGAATAACCGAACAGGAACAGGCTGCTGATCGCGGCATTGCCGACCAGCACGCGGCGAAAGCCGAAAGCGCGGATGATCGGCGCGACGGTAATCTTCATCGTCATCGCCCCGGCCGCGCTGGCAAATGTCAGCAGCCCGGAGGACAGCGGGTCTAGCCCGAACCCGACCTGCAGCATCAGCGGCATCAGGAAGGGCAGCGCACCCAATCCCATGCGGAACAGGAAACCGCCGGCGGTCGTCGTCGCGTAAGTCGGGATGCGCAGCAGCGCCAGATCGATGATCGGGTGAGCGGCATGGTGCGCGTGGCGGATATAGAGCGCCGTGCACAGCGCGCCGCCCGCGATCAGCGCGAGCGCAACCGGCACCGGCAGAGCGCCGCGGCCGATCGTCTCGAAGCCGAAAGCCAGGCTCGCCAGCCCGACCCCCGTCAGCGCGAAGCCGAGGAAATCGAACGGCCGCGCTCCGGTTTCGCGCAGATTGTCGATGACCAGGTTGACCAGGACCACCCCGAGCACGCAGACCGGCACGTTGATGAAGAAGATCCATCGCCACGACGCATAAGTCACGATCAAGCCGCCGAGCGGCGGCCCGATCACCGGGCCGATCAATGCCGGCACGCTGACATACGACATCGCCCGCACCAGCTCGGATTTCGGCACGGTCTTCAGCAGAACCAGGCGGCCGACCGGCACCATCATCGCGCCGCCCATGCCCTGCACGATGCGGGCGAGCACCAGCCAGACCAGCGAAGTGGCGCAGCCGCAACCGATCGACCCGATCGTGAACACGACGATCGCCGAACTGAACACCCGGCGCGCCCCGAAACGGTCGGCAGTCCAGCCGCTGATCGGAATGAACACGGCCAGGCTCAGCAGATAGCAGGTGATCGCGACGTTGAGGCGCAGCGGGCTTTCGTTCAATGAGCGCGCGATGACCGGCAGAGCGGTTGCGATGATTGTCGAATCCAGGTTCTGCATGAACAAGGCGCAGGCGACAATCAGCGATATCAGCAGCTGGCGGGAGGCGCGCGGCGGCGGGCCGGCGGCGTCGCCTGGCGCCGGGAGCGGGCCGCCGCGGCCGTCACCAGGCGCCGCGGCCATTGCCGATCCGCGCGCGACAGACCCGCCGGATGACGGTCGATCGTCGTTTCTCACAGCGTGGCGCCGTCATACCCGGATTTTACCCCCGATCCACGCGGATGGGTCGGACCAGCCCGGAAACCACGGGCAAGTCGCGAGGGAGCCCGCCGCGCGGTTGTATCGACTCCTCTCAGGCGGTACGCGCCGGACCCAGCGGCAGCGGTGCCCGGCCGAGGGGAGCGACCGGGCTCAGCCGCGCCTGTCGCGCAACCGTCTCGATAATCCCGTGCATCAGCCGGCCGAAGGTGACCAGCCGCCAGCCGATAAGGGCAAGATTGACGAGCGCTACCGCGCCCAGAATCAAGGCGCCGAGAGGTGAGCCGAGGATCAATGCCAGCGCCACCAGCCCGGCATAGACTCGCACCAGAAACTGAGCAAAGCGCGACAGGCGCATCGCGCAGCGCACCCGCAGCAGCCGCTTGGCGCCGCCATGATTCTCGGCGCACACCATCACCAATGCCCGGCTCCACAGCCCCCGCGCGATCTTCAGGTCCCAGTTGCTCCAGCCGGTATCGACCACGACAAAATATTTCTGAGGCAGCAGGAAATCCATCAAGCCGGCGAGCAGGGTTTCCTTCTCGGCGCCGCTCTCGTCCCAGTACGACAGCACGAAGGCGCGCGTCCGCCACGCGATCCGGGCCCGCTGCTCGATCGCGACAAACCCGACATTGTCATGCGTTTTCATCAGTTTGACGCGCCATTTGAGGCGCTCCCAGCCGCGCAGCAATGGGCCGAGATAGATCAGCAAGGCGACCAGCGCGCGGGCCTTGAGGCCGGTGAAGCGCTCGTCGATCGGCGCTTTCAGCGCGCCGTTGATGCACATCGCCCAGGTCGCGAGGAGCGGCACGGTCAACAGCCACAGCCATCCCCCCGCGGTCACCCCGATCGGGGCCAGCAGCAACGAGGCGACGCTCCATTCGAAGGTCAGCGGCAGGAACGCGGTCAGCGAGGAAGGCGGCTCGTACATGGTCTGGAACAGACCGCGCCCGAACACGCCGGAATAGATCAGCGGCTTGCGCGACAGCAGCAGCGCCGCCGAAAGGTCGCCGTAAATCCGCCCCAGCCACTTCGCCTGGCCGAACAGGTTGAACCGGAACGGATGCTTGGCGTAAACCAGCGCCTCGGCCTTGCCGTAGCCGCGCTGCTGGTTGATGTAGGCCTTCACGGTATTGCGCCGGAAGTGCCAGACGATCGCCGCCGGGCTGAAGCCGATCGCGTGCCCGGCATCCTGGAAGCGCCAGCAGATGTCGACATCGTCTCCGGCGGCGCGGTAAACCGGGTCGAAACCGCCGAGTTCGAGCAACGCTTCGCGGCGGAACGCCATGTTGCAGCCGGCAATGTGCTCGGCGACCTCGTCGCTGATCAGCACATGCGTCGGACCGCCCGGCGACACCGCCACTGCGGCCGGAACCAGGCTGTCTTCCGGCGGCGGGAAATTCGGGCCGCCGCACGCCGCCAGCCCGTTCGCCTCCATCTTGCCGACGAGATAGGTCAGCCAATCCGGGTCGGCGACGCAATCGCTGTCGGTATAGGCGACGATCTCGCCGTCCGCGGCCTCGGCGCCGACGTTACGCGCGACGCTGAGGCCCTTGTTCGGCTGGCTGATGATGCGGCAATAGGGGTAGCGCTCGGCGATTTCGAGGGTGCGGTCGTTCGAGCCGTCATTGACGACGATGACCTCGTAATCCGGATAGGCCAAGGTCTCCAGCGAGGCCAGGCACTGGTCCATAGTGCGCTCGGCGTTGTAGGCGCAGACCACCACCGAGACCCGCGGGTAGCGCGGCAGCGGCGGCGGCAATGGGCCATCGTAATTGCGCGCGACCGCGTCGAAGGAGGGCTTCGGCTCGCGCTCCCGGTCGACCAGACCGAACGCCCAATCCTCGACCAGGTGGCCGCCGGTGAACCACTCGTCGGTCCAGGCAAAGACAAAGGTGCCGGCGACCCCGCAGGCGAAAGCCGCGCGCACCTGCCAGGACAGCATGCTCGCCTGCTCGTCCTCGCCGGCGCGCAGCGAGTCGCCGCCGAACTCGGTCAGAACCAGCGGTCTGTCCAGCGCCAAATTGTGCAGGCGCGCGATGTAGCGGCGAAACGCCGCCTCATCATGGAGATAAACGTTGAAGCACAGAAAATCGGTGAAATCGACGGTCAGATACTCGGTCGAGGGGAAATTGGCATAGCTGACGAGCGCCCCGGGATGTTCCGCCTTGACCAGCTCGACCAGGCTGCGCAGAAAGCGCCGCACCGGCTCCGCGCCGTGCCAGCGGATCATGTCGGGCGGGATCTCGTTGCCGACCAGGTAGGCGAAAATCGCGGGGTGGCGGGCGCAGCTGCGCACCCCGGCGGCAATCGCCTGGCGAACCTCGCCGCGTACGGTTGCATCGTCGAGAAAGGTGACGTGCTGCGACCAGGGCAGCCCGACCAGCACCTTGAGGCCGGCATTTTGCGCGGCGTCAAGCAGCCATACCGGGGGAACGGTAAATACGCGTACCGTGTTAATCCCGGCTTCACGCATCAGCGCGAAATCAGTATCGACGATCCCATCCTCGGGAAACGGCGCACCATGGCTGCCGTTCGGGAACGGACCGTAGGTGACGCCGCGCACGAAATGCTTTTGTTCACCGACAAAGAAGAACTTGCCCTGCACCCGGATCTCCGCCGGCCGGTCGGGCAGCCGTTGCGGCGGGGCTATCGTCGCAGGCGAGCGCACCAGCGCGAGGCTGTCGCTGTCGAGCGTAGTCATGTCGCAAACTCCCGCGTCTCTCGCCGCAGTGAAGGCGGCGGTGACGGCACTCGCATAACGCGGGCCCCCGAGTTTCATTCCTACCCGGGATTTGATAGCAGAAATAGCGCGATTACGCCTGTTCCGGCCGAACCTTCCGCGCCCGATTCTGCAGAATCAGGATTGGCGTTCGTGCCAGGCCAGCGCGGTGCGCATGATCGTGTCGAGGTCGGAGACTTTGGCGCGCCAGCCGAGTTGCTCGGCGGCGAGGCTGGGATCGGCGACGAGCTCCGGCGGATCGCCGGGGCGACGCGCAGTTTCGCGGCGCGGCACCCGGCGGCCGCTGACCGCCTCCGCCGCCGCAATCACTTCGCGGACCGAATAGCCGCGGCCAGTGCCAAGATTAACGGCCCGGCTTTCGCCGCCGGAAAGCAGGTATTCAAGGGCGCGGACATGCGCCTCGGCCAGGTCCTGCACATGGATGTAGTCGCGGACCGCGGTTCCGTCAGCGGTCCCGTAATCGGTGCCATAGATCTCGACAACCCCGCCCTGCCCCAGGGCGGCGCGCAGCACCAGCGGGATCAGATGCGTTTCCGGCTCGTGCATCTCGCCGATCTCGCAGTCGGGGTCGGCGCCTGCAGCATTGAAATAGCGCAAGGCGATGAAACGCAGGCGGTAGGCGCGATCGTACCAATCGAGCGCGCGCTCTATCGCCAGCTTGGTCTCGCCGTAGGGATTGACCGGCGCGGGCGACAGGGTTTCCCGCATCGGCACCTCGGCCGGAATGCCGTAGATCGCGCAGGTGGAAGAAAACACGATCTTGTCGACCGCGGCCTCGCGCATCGCCGCCAGCAGCGACAGCGTGCCGCCGACATTGTTGTGATAGTAAAGCGCCGGATCCCCGACCGACTCGCCGACATAGGCAAACGCGGCGAAATGCATGACCGCCGCGACCGCGTATTGCGACAGCGCTTCAATGAGGCGCGGCCGATCCGCGACGTCGCCTTCGACGAGCGGTCCCCAGCGGACTGCTTCGCGATGTCCGCGCGACAGATTGTCGTAGGCGACGGGACGATAGCCCGCGCGGGCCAGCGCCTTGCAGGCGTGACTGCCGATGTAACCCGCGCCGCCTGTGACCAGAACCGATTGGGTCATCCCGCCGCCGTCAACCCGAATTTCGCTGCATCGCGACACAACGCGGCATTGCGGTATTCTGTTCCACCACGCGACCGAGATGGCCCGCGCGGTGGGCGGGATCGCCGGAATAAGCCGGTATCGGGGCCGTTCTGGCGGCGGCTCGCAGATTGGACAGGAGCGCGCCGATGCGCATTGCGATGATCGGGACGGGATATGTCGGCCTGGTTTCCGGCGCCTGCTTTTCCGAGTTCGGGGTCTCGGTCACCTGCGTTGACAGGGACGCCGGGAAGATTGCGCGTCTTTCGGGCGGCGAGATCCCGATATACGAGCCCGGCCTGGAGCAGCTGGTGGCGAGCAACCGGGCGGCCGGCCGCCTGACCTTCACGACCGATCTTGCTCCGGCGGTCGCCGGGGCCGACGCCGTGTTTATCGCGGTCGGCACGCCGTCGCGCCGGGGCGACGGGCACGCAGACCTGTCCTACGTGTTCGCCGCCGCCGATGAGGTCGGGCGGGCCTTGTGCCGGCACCCCGGCAATCAGGCGGTGGTCGTGACGAAATCGACCGTGCCGGTCGGCACCGGACGCCGCGTCGCGGCGATCCTGAGCCAGGCCTGTCCGCAGGGACGCTTCGATGTTGCGTCGAACCCCGAATTCCTGCGCGAAGGCTCGGCGATCGAGGATTTCATGCGCCCCGACCGGGTGGTGATCGGCACCGACAGCGAACATGCCCGCAGCGTCATGCGGGCGCTGTACCGGCCGCTTTATCTGATCGAGACGCCGATGCTGTTCACCAGCATCGAGACCGCCGAGCTGATCAAATACGCCGCCAACGCCTTCCTCGCGACCAAGATCACCTTCATCAACCAGATTGCCGATCTGTGCGAGGCCGTCGGAGCCGATGTGCAGGACATCGCCCGCGGCATCGGCCTTGACGGCCGCATCGGGCGCAAATTTCTGCATGCCGGGCCGGGGTTCGGCGGATCCTGCTTCCCGAAGGATTGCCGCGCCCTCGTCCGCACCGCCGAAGAGGCGCGCACGCCGCTGTCGATCGTCGATACGGTCGTGCGGGTCAACGATGCGCGCAAGCGCCGCATGGCCGAGAGGATTGCGGCCAGTTGCGGCGGCGATCTCGCCGGCAGAACGCTGGCCGTCCTGGGCCTGACCTTCAAGCCCAATACCGACGACATGCGCGAGAGCCCGAGCCTGGCGATTCTGCCGCCGCTCCAGCAAGCCGGCGCGACGATCCGCGCCTTTGATCCGGGAGGCCTCGATGAAGCCAGGAAGGTATTGCCCGACCTAGTCTATTGCGGCGACGCTTACGAAACCATCGAAGGGGCCGATGCGCTCGTCCTCTTGACCGAATGGAACGAGTTCCGGGCACTCGACCTCGGCCGCGTCAAGCGCCTGCTGAGGACGCCGTTGGTGATCGACCTGCGCAATATCTACAACCCGCAGGACATGGCAGAAGCCGGCCTGCGCTATGTCAGCATCGGACGCGCGAATGGCCGCGATTCATCCGGGGAGGCCGCCGGCTCCGGCGCCTTCGTCTGAACCGCCGCCCGTCAGCGCCCCCTTTTAGAGACTTATGTCGAGGACATCGAGATGCAAAGCATACCGAAGCGGGTGCTGGTCACCGGCGGCGCCGGGTTCCTGGGGTCGCATTTGTGCGAGCGCCTGCTCGCACAGGGCCACGACGTTCTGTGCGTCGATAATTATTTCACCGGGCGCAAGGACAACGTCGCGCATATGCTGCCCGACCCCCATTTCGAGGCGATGCGGCACGACGTGACCCATCCGCTTTTCGTCGAAGTCGACGAGATCTACAACCTCGCCTGCCCGGCCTCGCCGATCCACTACCAGTTCGACCCGGTGCAGACCACCAAGACCAGCGTGATCGGCGCCATCAATATGCTCGGCTTGGCAAAGCGGCTGAAAGCAAAGATTTTTCAGGCCTCGACCTCGGAGGTCTACGGCGACCCGACGATGCATCCCCAGCTCGAGGCCTATCGCGGCAATGTCAACCCGATCGGCCCGCGCGCCTGCTACGACGAGGGCAAGCGCTGTGCCGAAACCCTGTTTTTCGACTACTACCGCCAGCACAATCTGCGCATCCGCGTCGTTCGCATCTTCAATACCTACGGACCGCGAATGCACCCCAATGATGGTCGGGTCGTATCCAATTTCATCGTGCAGGCGCTGAAGAACGAACCGATCACGGTTTACGGCGACGGCCAGCAGACCCGCGCCTTCTGCTATGTCGATGACCTGATCGAGGGCTTTCTGCGCATGATGGCGACGCCGGACGACATCACCGGGCCGACGAATCTCGGCAACCCGGTCGAGACCCCGGTTGCCGAACTGGCCCGCCTGATCATCGAAATGACCGGGTCGCGTTCCACCATCGTGCGGCGGCCGCTGCCGGTCGACGACCCGATCCAGCGCTGCCCCGACATCTCGCAGGCCAAGGCATTGCTCGACTGGGAGCCGCGGGTGCCGCTCGAATCAGGCCTGACACGGACGATCGCCTATTTCGACGAGCTGCTGACGGAACGCGGCGAGATCCCCGCTCCAAGCACGGCCGAGGTTTGACGGCCCGACCGTCACCGCGCGGCAAGCGACGGCTTCTCCGGCCGCCGCCCACCGCTACGCCAGGGCGATGGCAGGCCAGGGCTACCACAGGCCAGGGCTAGCACAGGCCGAGGCTACCACAGGCCGAGGCTCGGAAAGTGGGTCTGGCAGCGGCCGCGCCATACCGCGATTTGCCCCGGGGTCGCCGCGACATTCTTTTCTTGAAGCAGGGTGTAAGGCGTGGCGCAGATCTGGTCCGCCAGCAAGGCGTTCATCCGCGGGTCGTAGGTGTTGAACTCGGCGTATTCCGGTGGAATGTCGCCGTTCGGCAGCAGCGCGCTGGTGCCGAAATCATCCTTCACCGGGATCGTTGCCGTACAAGCCGCGACCAGCGGCGCGATCACGGCGACGGCCAGCAGATGCCTCATGGCGTTCTCGCAGATCAGGACTCTCCCGAAGAGTGCGAGCGAACGGAAGCCTGCGCAACCGTTATCTGTCATGCGCCGTTGCCTCGTGAACCTGCACGATCACGATGGTGACATTGTCGACGGCGCCGCGAGCCAGGACAAGGTCGCGCAGGCGAGTCGCGGCGCTTTCGGGCGGCCCCGCTAGTTGCGCGGCAATCTCCGATGCGCCCAGCATCCGGGTCAGCCCGTCGCTGCACAACAGGAACACATCCCCGGGGCATACTTCGCCTTCGATGATCTCGGGCTGTACCGGCCCCGCGCCGATCGCGCGCGTCACGATATGGGCGGCAGGGTGGCTTTCCGCCTCCTCCTCGCGCAGCAGCCCGCGGCTGACCAGTTCCCGGACTCGGCTGTGATCGGTGCTGAGCTGCACCAGCACGCCGGCGCGGCGGCGATAAAGCCGACTGTCGCCGGCCCAGACGCAGGCAAAACCGGCGCCAGCCGCAATCAGCACGATGACGGTACTGCCGATCACCGCTCCGGAACCAAGCATCGCGGCACGCTTGCGCAGCTCGGCGTCGACCGCGATCAGGCGCTCGCAGACCCGCCCTGCGAAGGCGGTCGGATCGTCCGGCCGATCGATCTCATTGAGGGCCTCGACGATGCGGGCGCTGGCGTAGTCTCCGGCCTCGTGCCCTCCCATGCCGTCGGCCACCGCCCACAAGCCGAGGTCGGGCCGGTCGAGATAGGCGTCCTCGTTGCGCCGCCGCACCAGCCCGATGTCGGTGACCGCGGCGGAGACGAAGCCAAAGCCGGGCATCAGCGCAGGCCGGTCATTCGATCCCACTCGCGCACGAATTCCGGGCGACTGGCAAGGAACGCGCTCCAGTCGGCCGGCATCAGCAGTTTGATCTCGTCGAGCGCATTGCCGCCGGGAGGCGGCGGCGCGTCCGGCCGCGGCGAATGCAGATACAGCATCTCGCCGTTGACCTTCTGGCCGGCCGGCGACAAGAACCAGTCGAGGTACAGCCGTGCCGCATTGGGGTGCGGCCCGTTGCTGGGAATGCCCCAGCTCTCGGGGGTTGCCGGCATGCCGTCGGCGGGCGCGACAAAGGCGACCGGCGCACCCTTGGCCTTCCACTCCAGATAGCCCGAATACTGCGCGGTATGGATGATCTTGTCCTGCTGGTTCACCAGCCGATCATATTGCTGCACATATGAATCGAAGGCGCGCGGCTTCAGCTGGGCGAATTTCTTCCAGTAGTCGTCGCCGTACAGCTGCTTCAGCTCGTACCAGGCATCGTGCTGCAACCCCGAATTCGACACCTTGACCGTGATCGCATCCGTCCATTTCGGGTCGAGCGCCTCGGTCCAGGTCTTCGGTGCCGTTTCGGGAGGGACGACACTGGGGTTGTAGGCGATGCCGGCAGGCCCGATGCCGCCCCAGGTCCAGTAGCCTTCGGGCTGGCTTTTGTACTCCGGCTTGAAAGCGGCCATATCGGGCGAGACATAGTGGACATAGCCGCCGCGTTTCTGGAAATCGAGCACCATCCCCATATCAGAGAGCTGCACGAGATCCACGACATAAGTGCGCGCCTGGCGTTCGGCGTTGAGCTTGGCGTAAAGCGCTCCCGCCTGCAGCCGCGTGTAGTTCGGCTTGATCTTCGGGAACACGCTGTTGAAGGCCGCGAGCACCTTCAATTCGGCGGCCTCGGGATTGGTGGCATAGACCACCACCTCGCCCTCCGCCTCGGCTTTGGCGACGTCGGCGCAGGTCTGGAAGCCTTGCATTTGCTGCGGGTGCTCGCACAGATCGCCCTCGTCGGCGATCGCCGGACCGCCCAGCATCGCGGCCAGCACCGCCGCCGCCGCGGGCCAGATCGGTCGCTTCATACCCGGTTCCTCCGCATCGTTACGATCTGATCAGCACGACCCCGGCGACCAGCAGCGCGGCCCCTATAAGTCGAGTGATATCTGCCGCATGACGCGGCACTCCGAACAGGCCGAAATGGTCGAAACCGAGCGAGGCGATCATCTGGCCCGCAATCAGCAATGCAATGAACGTGGCCGCCCCGAGCCTTGGCACCAGCAGGATCGAAATCGCGATGTAGACCGCCCCGAAGAATCCGCCGCTCCAGGCCCACCAATTACTTTGCTGCACGACCGCCCTTGTGGGCAGCACGTCTCGCAGCGCGACGGCAAGCAACAGCATGCACAGGGTGCCGCCGGCATAGCTGACGAACCCGGCCCAGGCGGCCGAGCCGATGCTGCCGCGCAAATCGGCGTTGACCGCCTGCTGCATCACAAAGCTTGCGCCCGCCCCCGCGGCCAGAAGCACGAATGTCAGGGATTGCAGACCAGGCACGCCCGCCTCTGCCCAAGCCGATACGCGACTGTGTAGCATCGGCCGTGAGTTTGAAAGCCCTGGCCGCACTGCGAGCAGTCAGCTCTCAGGGTCCGGAACCCCTGCCTTCCCGAGCGCCCGCTGCTGGCGCTCGGCGAGAATGGCTTCGTCGAAATCCTCGATCAATTCCTGGAACACGCGGTGCCAGTTGACCTCGGCCTTCAGGTGCAGGAAGACCGAGCCGAGCCCGATCGCGGCGCGGTCCATAAACACGAAGGCGCGCGGCGGTCTGATGCCGCCGAGCCGGCGCAGGTCGCGATGCACCGTCTCCGCCACCTCGCGACCATAGGCGCCGCTCTCCTTGTCCTGGATCCGCCGGGCCCGGTTATCGAGCAGCGGGCCATAAACGAACAAGGCCCAGCGGTTCAGCACCTCGATCACTTCGTCGGACAGATTGCCGAACCCCCAGCTCTCATAGGCATGCACAGCCAGCGCCCGGTCATTGCGCTGCAGTGCGCGATACAGGTCGATTACGCCGCGCACGAAGCTCGGGGCAAAGATGCGGATGCAGCCGAAATCGAGCAGGTTGACGGTGTGGTCCGCCGCGACGGTGTAGTTGCCGAGATGCGGGTCGCCATGGATCACCCCGTAGTAATAGAACGGCACGTACCAGATGCGGAACATGCGCAGCGCGATCTCATTGCGAACGTCCAAGGGCGCCTTCGCGACATCGAGGATCGGCCCGCCTTCGAGCCAGCTCATCGTCAGCAGCCGTTTGGTTGACAGTTCCGGCCGCGGGACCGGCACCGCAACCCCCGGCTCGGCGGCGAGGATCTCGCGGTAAAGCCGCATATGCCCGGCCTCGAGTTCGTAATCGAGCTCCTCGCGCAGACGATCGCCGATCTCGCGATGGATCTCGGCGGTGCTGACCGCGCGGTCGTAGCGCTCGTAGAGGCTCATCGCCAGGCGCAGCTGGCGCAGATCGGCTTCGACCGCCGAGGCCATGTCGGGGTATTGCAACTTGCACGCGAGCAATGCGCCGTCGAGTGCGGTGGCGCGGTGCACCTGTCCGAGCGAGGCGGCGCGCGCGGCGGTGCGCTCGAAGCCGGCAAATTTGGCTTCCCACCCCGGCCCGAGTTCACCCGCCATGCGCCGCCGCACAAACGGCCAGCCCATCGCCGGCGCATTGGCCTGCAGCTGGATCAGCTCCTGGACATATTCCTCAGGCAGCGCGTCGGGGATGGTCGCCAGCAATTGCGCGACCTTCATCAGCGGCCCCTTGATGCCGCCGAGCGCCGCCTTGAGATCGGCGGCGTGGCGCTCGCGATCGACCGCAATACCGAGATAGCGCTCGCCGGCGAGCCGCGCGGCCAAGCCGCCCACCGCCCCGCCGACCTGGGCATAGCGCCTGACCCGGCCTGTAAAGCTGTCCCCGTCGGTCACCTGACCCCCGATGCATGTTCGCGAGATTTGCCATACATGGCCATCGTGATGCCGTTCGGCCACGGCGGCGCGCGCGCTCATTTCCAACGGCGACAGGCTGTAAGGTCGAACGCCGCCTCTGCCTCGGCTGGTGCTGAAAGTGCGGGGGCCAGGGGTGCCGCGTGTCGTACGAGACGGCTCAGAACGGCGCGTCGCCCTGCAGCATGACGCGGTAGAGATAACGCAGCTGGCCCATGTCGTAATCGCCGTTGGCCTTGTGCAAGAGGCAGCGATTGTCCCACATCACCAGATCCCCGGACCGCCAGCGGTGGCGGTACTGGTATTTTTCCTGCGTGGCGTGCGCGAGCAATTCGTCGAGCAAGGCCAGCGCTTCGCTCTCATCCATCCCCTCGATCCCCTCGGTGCGGATCGGGTTCAGGTAGAGAGCCTTCCGGCCGGTTTCCGGGTGGGTGCGCACCAACGGATGCGCCACCGCCTCCGGCACCTGGGTACGGGCCTCCGCGCCGAGCGCGAGCAGCTTCCGCTCGCTGTAGCGGCTTTGATAGACATGGATGGCCCTGAGCCCGTCGAGACGATGCTTCATATCGGGCGGCAGCTCGTCATAGGCCTGGTGCATGTTGACGTATTGCGTGTCGCCGCCGCGGTCGGGCAGATCCACCGCATGCAATACCGTCGCCTTCGGCGGGCACAAGGCATTGGAATGGTCGGTGTGATAGCCGGCACCCGGGATGTACCGCTTGCCGTCGGGATAGCTGTCCTGGTTCGAGATGTAATGAACCAGCGGACATTCCGGCAATGCGAAGCGCGGATTGTGCTGCGGAAAGACATCGCCGAACAGCTGCACCGCGGCGAGCAACTGTTGCGGCTCGAGGCGCTGATCGCGCACGACCAGCACCGAATGGTGCGAAAATGCCCGGTTCAGCCGCGTGCAGGTCGCTTGATCGATCGGCTGCCGCAGGTCGAGGCCGCGAACTTCGGCCCCGGTATGCGGCGACAGCGGTGCGATCACGTCATCGAGAGTGGCGCTCATTTCGCGGCTCCCTAATCTGCGGCCTGGACCGCCAGCTCGGCCGCCGCCTCGGAGCGGTGGCCTTTCTGGTGGAAGTAGTTGGCGCGATAGAATTCGAGGATCAGGTCGCGATAGAGCGCCGGCGGATAGTGCGGCGGGTCGCCGGGCCCGGTGCAGCTCGGCAGGCATTCGATGACCGCCTCCGGGTTCGGGCTGTGGAAATAGGCGATCGAATAGCGGTCGGTGCCGGATTCGTTCAGCACGCCGTGCGGGGTCGACAGGAAGCGGTTATTCGACCAGCGCCGCATCATGTTGCCGAGATTGATCAGGAAGGTCCCCGGGATCAGCGGCGGCGCGAACCACTCACCCGAAGGGAGACGAACGGCCAGCCCCGGCACCTCGGTGCGCGCCAGTGCGGTCATGAAACTGTTGTCGGTGTGCGGCGCCTGCCCGAAGAGATTGTCCTCGTCCGCCTCCTGCGGCGGGTAGTGCAGGAAGCGCAGGTTGATATGACCCTCGTCGGCGAAGAACGGCGCGAAAAAATCCGATGGCATGTCGAGCGCGACCGCGAAACCCGGCAGCATGCGGTCGCACATCGCCCGCAGCGCGTGAAAATACGCCATCATGTCTTGGCGCATCCCGGGCACACCTCGAGGCCATTGGTTGCGCCCGCGCAGCGGCTTTCCGGCCACGACGTCGGGATGGTCCGGGCCGCGGTCGTGGCTGATGAAAAAGCTTTCGTTCTGATTCGGCCGGGTCGCCTTGTGCACGGTCGAGGCGCCCTGGACCGAAGCATTTACCGGCAGATAGCCGATGTTGTTCTCGTTGAGCTTCAAGGCGAGCTTCTGCTCCAGCGGCAGCGCGTGGAAGCGGCGCGAGGCGGCGAAAGCGCGCTCGATGGTCTCCTCGGGCACGCCGTGGTTCAGGATGTAAAAGAACCCGACCTGCTCGCACGCCTGCCGCACTTCGCGGGCAAGGCGTTCGAGCGCTCCCGCTTCGCCGGCGAAATAGGGCCCGTAATCGATGACCGGGATCTGCGCGGCCGCGGCGGCGTGATCCCGGACCCCCTGTTGCTTGAAGAGATGCATGCCCGCCTCCGTTCGCGCCTGTCCGTCGATGCGGGACTATACGGCTGCGCGGCCCCATCTTGCCAGCCACCTGCAGCCGGCTGCTCGCTCCGCCCCCCGACCCCACGGGTAGACGGGCATCCGCGAACCTCGCCCGGTTCTCTCGATGCAATTCAGGATGCGTGCGCGCCGATCGTACCGCGTTGTGCTGTATGCGTTGTCAGCGGGCGAACGTGGCTAGTTGCGTCCAATCCCCGGCGCTGTCAATCACGTAAAAGCCGACCCAGTAGTTCACCGAACACGCGGCCTGAAGCATGTTCTGAAACTGCCACTCGTACGTGTACCAATATCGGGTCTGCTGCTCCTCCTGGGAGTAGAAGGCCAAGATCGGACCAAGCCCGCTGCCGTCGTCATAAAAGATGCAGTCGTTCGGGTGCAGAAAATTCCACCCGGTCTGTACCGGCGGGGCATTTGGAACCGGCGCCGTACTCTGTGCTTGCAACCTCATGCCGCCATGAACGGTGATTTCTTTCTGTTCCTGTCCGGCGGGCGTTTGTCCCTGTATTACGCCAGACGCCTTATCCTGTGCCATCGCGGCGCCTGAAATGCATAGACACACCAAGCTTGCCAATGCTATCGGCTCATATTTCCTTCTCATTTCGGGTCCCTCCTGTCGAGCAGCTTTGCGTAGGCTTACTGAATGCTTTTATTTTGCGTCTTGCGTCTTGCGCCCTCGGCTCTACATCATTGTGGCGTCAGCCAAAGCCACTGAGAGGGCACCGTCTTGGTGCTGTAAAGTAAATCGCCTGTCGCGGGCCCCCCATATGGGTCTACTACTTGAAAATTCCCATAAGAATCGACGATTTTTGAAAGTACTTCAAAGTGCAGATGAGGGCCGAGCACATGGGTAGCACAGTTGGGATCTGGCTCGCATGCGTCCATTAAATCTGGATCACAATACTTCGCGTACTTTGGCGGTACCCGGTGGCCAGAGTATCCGATAATATCGCCCTGTTTAACCTGCTGGCCCGCCTGCACAGCGTATTGGCAAAGATGGCCATATTGAGTGATATAGCTATTACCGTGGTCAATGCCGAGAAATCCCCAGGCTTCGCAATCTTTGTTATTCGGCGTTCCGTCGGCCAGATTGCTATTGTAACACCGATATCCGCCGTAATTTACCACCGTGCCAGCAGCAGAAGCTTTAACGGGCGTCCCGTCTTTAGCCCGATAATCATATCCGGGATGGTCATCGTACCAAGTGCAATAATATTTATCATAACCTGTGGGACAAGACTGCGGGTTTATAAGGTTTCCGTGAGGACCCATCAGCACGAGGGGATTGCTCTTGGTGATGATCGGCTGCGGATTGAATTTAGAGCAGCTAGTCATACTCACTTTTTGGCCATTAAACCCTTGTATCTGATTATCTAGGCCGGGGCATAACCCGTATTGATACGGTTTATTGTTGAGATTGGGATTTTGTACCAAAGAGTGATCAAGTACTGCATTGATCATTCCGGGTGTGTAGGGCCCGTACGTGTACGGCAGCGAGCCGCCGCATTTACCGGCGCTCGCGTCGTAATCCGCGCAATCGAGCGGGAAGGTCAGAAACGCGACCCCAGAGCTGGTGGACCCAGTGACAAATCCGGTCACCAGTCCGTAATTGTTGGAGTATGCGGTGCAGCAGCCCGGGGTCATCGCGCGGCTAAACAGGCCATTGGCGGTACCGTTTCGTGAATCGAAGCCGCCGCCTTGAAACGAAGCATTCGAGCTTTGGACATAGAGCAAAAGGTTCAGTCCCTTGGCGGGATTGTAGGTGAACGGCGTGAAAAAAGTGATTGTCTGGCTTCCGCCGACCGGGATCGGACCGGCCGGCAGCGATCCGCTGAACACGACCGTGCTGTCTTGTCCGATGTTGTTGCTCAGATTGCTGAGGTTGAGGCCATTTACGGGAGCCGGAGTGGACGATAGCGAGATCGTGTATGTTCCTGAAGCGAACCCGCTGTCTGCATCTCCTTTCGTATTATAGAGAGTTAGACCGGTAATCGTGATTGTCTGGCCGAAATTGCTCGCTGCATAAACCTGCTGATATTGAGGCGCCCATGAGTTGCAGCCGAACGGAAAGCAATTGCCACCATCCGGCGGATTCCCGATGATGACGGTGTCGGCATAGGCCATTCCGGTCACGGTAATCAGCATCGCGCTAACGGCGAAAAGGTGAAAGCCGAGGAATTTTGGGAATTCGGAAACCAATCGCGGTGAGATCCGCATATCAGGCAGCCTCCCTTTTTTGCGGTAAAAACGCCCGCTGCGGCCCATTCTTTGTTCTCGTTCCCGACAAGCTAAATCGACTTCTCTGCCCTGTCAACCGTGGGTTGCATGCTCGACCGCTACCGCTTTAAACACCCTTTTAGCGGGCGGAGGCGACCGCAGCGGGATCGTTCAGCCCAGAAAGGGCGATCCGCCTGGAACGATTGCTCCGGCCGCGAGCTTCTCGTAGATGTCGGGCAGGTGTTCGCGGCCCCAGAACAATTCGCCATCGATCACGAAGCTCGGGACGCCGAACACACCGGCGTCCTCAGCCTCACGGCAGACACTTTCTACCTCGGCCCGCCCTTTCTCGCGCGCGTAGTCCGCAAATGCAGTGATATCGGCTCCGGCCTCGGTTAGCACCGCGCTCACCGCCGTCACGTCCTCGACATCGAGCTCGCGCTTCCAGAAACGCTCGAAGACGCGGTCGTGATAGCGCCGGAATACCTCGTCGCCGCAGCGTTTCGCGAACAGCATGCCGGAGGAAGCGAGGGTCGTGTCCCAGATCTTGGTCGTGCCGCGGATGACGAGGCCGCGCTTGCGGGCCTGACGCCGGCAATCCATGTAGCTGTACCTGACCCGCCGCCATTGATGGGCGTTGCGCGCCTGTTCGATCACATTGCCCTCGGCATCGAGCCGCGCCGACCCGAGATAGCTCGGAATGTCGAGCACGTAGGGCAGCCAGTCCAGCCGGACGGTCAGATCGCGTTCGAGCGCGTAGGCCAGGTCCTTGGCCAGATAGGCGTAGGGGCTCTTGTAATCGCTGTAAACCGTGACGCGGCGGCGCTCGCTCACAATCCCTCCTGGGTCGACGGCGTGGTAAATAGTTACAGGCCACCTACATGGCGGGCAGCATGGCTCTCGTCTTCGACGGCATCGGGTATATGAAGCGTCTGCGGGATGCGGGTGTTTCCCAGCAGCAGGCCGAGGCACATGCCCAGGCCGTAAAGGACTATGTGATGCTGGAGCTGGTCACGCGAAGCGAGCTTGAGGCAGCCCTCGACCGGCTGTCTTTGCGGCTCACTCTCCGGCTCGGCGCCCTCATCGGGGCCGGTATCGCCATCCTCGCGGCTATCATCAAACTCTAGCTTCGGCCCTTTGTTGTCCGTCATCCTGGGCAGCGATCGAACACGCCGGTCCGCTCGCCCCAGGTCCAGTACAAACGCTCGCCGAGAACGGCGAAGGTAAAGAACTCGTGACCGGTTCGGCCCATCGCCTGGCAGGTCGCCTCGACGCGAAACGATGCGCCACCGGGCAGTACCGAAGTGAAGTTGCAGGTCATCGCCGGCGGTGCCGCCAAACTGGTTGCGGTGATCGTGATCGGCGCCTTGGCGGCGGCCTGCCTCGCCGGGCTGCAGCGGTCGGCGTCTGTCGCCCATCTGCCTTCGAACGGTAGCGTCTGAGCCGAAGCGGCCTCGCCGCTGAACGTCACCGCAAGCAGCCCGGCGACCCCGATTGCGACAAACCGCCCAGCCTGTATGCGCCGCATCCGGCGGGTTAGCCGATCACCTTCTCCTGGCGCAGGCTCGCCAATTTGGCGGCGTCATAGCCCAGGATCGAGGACAATACCGTGTCGGTGTGTTCCCCCGGGGTCGGGACGTGGCCGACGCGGCCCGGGGTCTTCGACATCTTGATCGTCGCGCCGGGCAGGTACATCTCCCCGGCGACCGCGTCCGGCATCTTGACCAGCATCTCGCGTTCCCACAGATGCGGGTCCTCGGCGACCTGCGGGATGGTCTTGACCGGCGCCACCGGGATCTCGGCGTCGAGCAGCGTCTTGACGACGTGGTCGACGGTGTTCTCGGCGCACCACGCCTCGACCGCCTTGCGCCTGGAATCGCCGCGCCCGACGCGGCTGGTCCACCCCTCGGCGGCGGCGCTCTTATCGCCGGTCACGATCTGCATCAGCCGGCTCGCCATCGCTCCCCCCGAAGCCGAGATCACAACAAATCCGTCCTTGGCCTTGTAGGGCGGCCGCCCGCCTTCGCCGCCTTCCTCGCCGGTCGCCAGGTAATAGGCGGTCGGGATCTCGACCATCGTCAATGCCGAATCCATCAGGCAGCAATCGACCAACTGGCCTTCGCCGGTGCGCTCGCGGTGGTGCAGCGCCGCGAGAGTGCCGATCGTCGCATGCAATGAGGTGTAGCGATCGACCAGCGAGGTCGCGGCCCCGAGCGGCTGGCCGACCGGAGCACCGGTCAATGTCATCAGGCCGCTCATCGCCTGCCCGAGCGGGTCGAAGCCGGGGCGTTCGCGATAGGGGCCGTACTGGCCGAAGGCGGACACCGAGGTCAGGATGATGTCGCGTTTCAGCTTGCAGAGCTCTTCATAGCCGAACCCCATCGCGGCCATCGTGCCGGGGCGGAAGTTTTCCAGCACGACATCGGCGGTCGGCACCAGCGCCGCGAAGATCTCCTTGCCGCGCGCGGTGCGCATGTCGAGGCAGAGGCTCTTCTTGCCCCTGTTATAGACCGAGAAATAGACGCTCTGGCCGCGTACCAGCGGCTCCGAGCGCCGCGTCTCCTCGCCGCCCAGCTTTTCGATCTTGATGATTTCGGCGCCGAGGTCGGACAGGATCATGCCGCCGCGCGGCCCGGCCTGGTACCGCGCCAGCTCCAATACCCGCACGCCTTCGAGCGATCCGGCCATGCTTTCCTCCTGTCGTCCCTCGCACTGGGCTGGTGACCGCGCCCTTGCGTTCCGGTTAGCATGATCGCAACGCGACCGGGGTGCAACGAAGGAGGGCGGAAGATGGCCTATGATTACATCATCAGCGAGCGCCTCGACGGCGCCGCCCTGATCACGTTGAACCGCCCGGACAAGCTCAACGCGCTGAGCTTCGGGCTGATGCGCGAACTCGACCACGCGCTGACCGAATACGAGACGGATGATGCGATCAAGGCGGTGATCCTGACCGGCGCCGGGGAGCGCGCCTTTTCGGCCGGCGCCGATATCCACGAGATGGCCGGGCTCAGCGCCGAGGAGTTGGCCGAGCGCAGCGACACGCGCGGCCAGATCAGCTGGCACATCGCGAACTACACGAAGCCGCTGATCGGGGCGATCAACGGGCTCGCCTATGGCGGCGCCGCGCTGCTGAGTTCGAGCCTCGATGTACGCATCGGCTGCGAGCGCACCCAGTTCCGTTTCCTCGCGGCCACCTACGGCCGGGTCAACTCGACCTGGTCGTTGCCGCTGCTGGTCGGCTGGCCCAAGGCCAAGGAACTTCTGTTCACCGGCCGGATCGTGGCGGCCGAGGAGGCCGAGCGGATCGGGCTGCTGAACGAGGTCGTTCCAAGCGCCAAGCTCCGCGACACCGCGATCGAAATGGCGCAGCTGATCGCCAAGAACGACCCGCGCATGGTGCAGGGCATCAAGCGGCTGCTGCACGAGGCCGCCGGAATGTCGTTGCGCCAGCGCTACGACCACGAGGAGGACGCGCGCGGCACCTGGCTCCTCGCCGGCCACCCCCGGGAAGGGTTCAAGGACTTCCTGAGCCGCAAAGGCAAACCCGGCTGAGCGAACGGCGATAATTTTCGACAATGAGGCGTCATTGCGAGGAGCGCAGCGCCGAAGCAATCTCGACGACAGTGCTCTACCCATAAAGATTGCTTCGCTCTCGCTCGCAATGACGATGAGAAAGAATCCGCCGGAAGCAGGGAGAACGGGGATGATGCGGCTTGGTTGGGCCTACGCCGGCACCGCGCTGCTGGCCGGGCTAGCGGCAATCGTGCTCGCCGCGGGGCCGGGCGGCGCCGAGCTGCCGGAGGTCAAGGTGGCGGCGATCGTGCCGGTCTCGGGGCCGTGGGCGCGGCAGGGCCAGCTCAATCGCGAGGGCGCCGAGATGGCGGTCGACGAGATCAACCAGGCCGGCGGCATCAAGGCGCTCGGCGGCGCCAGGCTGAAGCTTCTCGTCGCCGATGCCGGCGACACCACCGAGAAGGCCAAGAACGCGGCCGAGCGGCTATTGTCGCAGGAACCCGATCTGGTCGGCGGCACTGGCGCCTGGCTCAGCTCGTTCACGCTAGCGATCACCGAGGTCACCGAGCGCGCGCATCTGCCGTGGTTCACGATGTCGTATTCGGACGCGATCACGAACCGCGGCTTCCACTATGTGTTCCAGACCTCGCCGACCGCCGACCGCATGGCGCGCGAGGCGATCCCGACGTTTCTGAAACTGGTCGAGACCTCGACCGGCAAGCGGCCGCAGACGATCGGCATCATCGCCGACAACACCGCGGCCAATGTCAGCTTTACCAAGCCGATGCATGAAGGCCTGCTGGAGCAGCTCGGGCTCAAGCTGGTCGTCGATGAGGTGTTCACGCCGCCCTTATCGGACGCGACGCCGCTGATCCAGAAACTGCGCTCGGCGCGGCCGGATTTCCTGCTGCTCGGAGCCTCGGCGATGCCGGACGACAAGCTGATTCTGGAAAAGCTCGACGAGTTTCACCTCAGCAAAGGGCGGCTGCCGATGCTCGGCGGCGGCACTCCGCTCGGCGCCCCGGAGCTGAAGAAGGTCATCGACCCCGACCTGCTCGACGGCCTCCTGGTGGTGGTCGGCGACTGGGGCATGAAGGGCGACGACAAGCTGATCGAGCGCTTCCGCGCGCGCACCGGCGAGCCCTGGATGACGCAGGACAGCCTCTCGACCTATGGCGATATGTGGCTGTTCAAGGAGGCCCTCGAACGCGCCGCCGCCGCCGACCGGGTCAAGGTCGCCGAGCAGATCCGGCAGCTGGACATCACCGTGGGACCGGCGACCCTGGCCTTCCCCGGCGCAATCAAATTCGACGAGAACGGCCGCCGCGCCGACGCGCCGATCGTGATCATCCAATGGCAGAAGGGCGAGGCCGTCTCGGTGTTCCCGACCGACCGCGCCATGGCCTCTCCGGTGTGGGCGGAGAAATAGCCGGAACCACGCCGGCCGCGACGGCGCGGGTCAGGGAGCGCAGGAAAGATCGCTGCCGGTCAGCAGCGGCGCCAGGCCCGGGGCTCCGCTCGGCGGACACAAGACCCAGTTTTCGCCGCCGCCCGAGCGCCCCGAACCGGCGGCGGCAGAGCCGGACGCGGCGCCTGTCGCGCTCGTTGCCCCCGAGCCGCCGCCCCGCGAGCCGCCGCCGGATCCGCCTCCGGATGATCCGCCCGCTGATCCGGTGCCCGAGCCGGAGACCGTCGTTCCGGTCGTTTCCCCGACCGCAGTCGTCGCGGTGGCGGTGTCGGCCGCGTTGGTACTCGACGAGACCGAATTCGCCACCGTAGGCAGCGACACCGCGCCGTTGCCGGTCGGGTAGCCGGTTTCCACATTCGCGGCTCCGGTCCGCGTCGCCTGCGCCATCGCCGGCAGACCGGAGAGGATCAGGGCTGCCGAACCAATCATCGCCGCGCGCGCCAAAGCTATCATCTCTCTCCAACACCGGCGCGGCCGGGTCGGGTTCCCGGCTCGAAGGCGTGGCGATGCCGGCTGCGACAGGCTAGCATGCCGCGGCTTTTTCGGCGGCTCGCGACGGGCCGCCCGAACCGGAGGTAACGCGATGACCACGCATGCGCTGCCGCTTCACGGCTTTACGGTCCTTGACCTGACGGCCCATCGCGCCGGTCCGACGGCGGTGCGCCAGTTGGCCGATTGGGGCGCCGACGTGATCAAGATCGAACCGCCGGGTGAGGCGGTCGATGCCACCGGCAGCCGCCGCGAGGGCCCTGATTTCCAGAACCTGCACCGCAACAAGCGCGCGATCACGCTCAACCTGAAGAGCGAAGACGGCAAAAAGATTTTTTTCGAGCTCGCGAAGCGCGCCGATGTCGTGGTCGAAAATTACAAATCCGACGTCAAGCACCGGCTCGGCATCGATTACGAGTCGGTGCGCCGGGTCAATCCGCGCATCGTCTATGGCAGTATTTCGGGCTTCGGCCAGGACGGGCCTTACGAGGGGCGCGCCGGGGTCGACCAGATCGCGCAGGGGATGGGCGGGTTGATGTCGATCACCGGCTTTCCGGGGCAGGGCCCGGTGCGGGTCGGCATTGCGATCAACGACACCTCGGCGGGGCTATTGCTGGCCAATGGCATCGTGCTGGCATTGCTCGAGCGCGAGCGCAGCGGCGAAGGGCAGTGGGTGCACACCTCATTGCTCGAAGCGCAGATCTTCATGCTCGATTTCCAGGCGGCGCGATACCTGATGAAGGGCGAGGTCGCGGGCCAGGAAGGCAACAACCACCCGACCTCTCCGGGTACCGGCACCTTCCAGACCACCGACGGCTACATCAATTTGGCCGCCTCGGGCGACAGCCTCTGGCGCCGCTTCTGCCAGGCGGCCGGCGCGCAACAGCTGCTCGACAACCCCGATTTCAAGACCCAGGCCCTGCGATCGAAGAACCGGCAGGGGCTCAACGCCCATCTCGCCGACATCATCCGCCAGCACCCGAACGCGTGGTGGGTCGAGACGATGACCAAGGCCGGCGTGCCATGCGGACCGATCAACACGATCGACCAGGTCTTCGCCGACCCGCAGGTCAAGCATCTCGGCATCGCGCGCCCGGTCGAGCACCCCGAACTCGGCGCCTTTCCGGTGGTCGGCCAGCCGATCCATCTGAGCCGTTACCCGCAGCCCGAAAAGCTGCGCCCGACCCCCGGACAGGGCGAACACACCGACCAGGTCTTGCGCGACCTCGGCTACGACGACGCCGCGATCAAAGGCCTGCGCGAGCGCGGCGCCGTGTGACCCGATTGACCATCGCGCGACGAAGAGGCGCCCGCTGCCGCCGCGTGGCGGCAGGCCAACGGTCTCGGACGAAAGCCGCCCGGCGCGAGCCCCCGCGGCTTCGCTAACGGTAATCCGGCCGTCGTTTTGCGCGAAAGGCGGCAATCCCTTCGGCGAAATGCGGGCTGGCGCGGACCTTGTCGCCGAGTTCCTGTTCCAGCGCCTCGCGACTGCGTGCGTAATCGGCGATCGCGGTGCTGACTTGCTGTCGCACCGCCTGCACCGCGACCGGGCTGTTGGCGGCGATGGTCTCGGCGGTCTCGACCGCCCATTGCATCAGCCGCTCGGGCGTCACGATCTGGTTGATCAGCCCGAGGCGGTTGGCGAAGGCGGCGTCAACGAGGCGGCCGGTCAGCAGCAGATCCATCGCGTGCACATGGCCGATCTGCTGCGCCAGCTTCACGACCGCGCCGCCGAACGGGTAGATCGACCATTTGACCTCGGGCAGGCCGAACCGGGCGCGCGGCACCGCGGCGCGGATATCGGTCGACAGCAGCAATTCGAGGCCGCCGGCCACGCAGTCGCCATTGACCGCGGCGACGATTGGTTTCGAGAACGGGGTGTCCTTCAACAACGCCCGGTTGATCACATGCGCGGTCTCCGGCGCGGCGCTGAGATCGCCGGCCAAATCGGCGCCGGAGCTGAACGCCTGGTCGCCGGCCCCGGTCAGGATCACGCAGCGGCAATCGGAACTGTCGAGCCGGTCCCAGAGCTGGGCGAGGTCGGCCAGCATCGCGCGCGACAGCGCGTTACGGCGCGGCGGGTTGTCGATGGTCACCACCACGATGTGGGGGTCGCGCGCCTCCACCCGGATCTCCATGTTCCGCCTCCATGCGCCGGCGCGATGCGCCCCATGCGCATATCAGCGGCAAAGGCGGGCGCTGTCGCCGGCTAATTCGTGCTAAAGGCTCATGGCACAGCAACGGACGCCCATACGATGAGCCTTTCCCCCGAGGAGTATCACCAGCACCTTCAGAGCACGGCCGTGCGCGCCGGCTTCGATTTCGACCGGGTCACGCTGCCGACCGAGCATGAGGTCCAGGTCGGCGCGCTGCGTTTTCACTATCTCGATTGGGGGAACCCGGAAAAACCGCCGATCCTGTTTCTGCACGGCGGCGCGCTGAACGCGCATACCTGGGATTTGTGCTGCTTGGCGTTGCGCGACAATTACCACTGCATCGCGCTCGATCAGCGCGGCCACGGCGACACCGACTGGTCGCCGGAGGCCGATTATTCGATCGCCGCCCAGCGCGCCGACACGCTCGGTTTTGTCGATGCGATCGGGCTCGACCGTTTCGTGCTGGTGGGTATGTCGCTGGGCGCGATCAACGCGCTGGCATTCGCGATCGAGCATCCCGGAAGACTGAACGCGCTGGTGCTGATCGATGCCGGGCCGCAGATGCGGCGGCCCGGGTCGCGGCGCATCCGCGATTTCGTCAACGACACCGCCGACATGTCCTCGCTCGACGCGATCATCGACCGGGCGCTCAAATTCAACCCGCGGCGCGACCCGGTGATCCTGCGGCGCAGCCTGATGCACAATCTCAGGCAACAGCCGGATGGCAGCTGGGCGTTCAAATACGACCGGCGTCGCTTTCAGGTGCTTGATGACGAACGGCACCGCCAGGACCGCGCCCGGCTGGCCGATGGCCTGCAGCGGGTAACCTGCCCCACCCTCGTCGTGCGCGGCGGCGACAGCGATGTATTCCACGAAGAGGACGCGGCGCAATTGGCGACGGAGCTGCCAGCAGGGCGGCACGTGACCGTGCCGCGCGCCGGCCACACCGTCCAGGGCGACAACCCGAAGGATCTTGTCGCCGAGCTGCGCCAGTTCCTCGCCGATATCGGCTGAGGCGCCCCCTGTGCGGAAACCCACCCGGGCGAAGCGACGCCCGGCTGGGTCCTGCTTTTGCGGAGGCGAGCGATGCCGAGCCGGTTAGCGGCCGGTGCCCGAGCCGCTCGGCCCGCTGCTGCTCCCCATGCCGCTGGTACCACGCGGGTTGCCGGCCTGCGGCGCCAGCTGCGAGGAGATGCTCTGCGCCATTTGCAAATGCTGTTGCAAGATCGGCAGCGTCTCGGTGGCGAAGCCCTTCAAGGCGGCGTCCTGGCCGGCGCTGGCTTCATGCTGGAACAGCTGAATCACTTTTTCGTGGTCCTGGACCATGCCCTGGATATAGCTCTGGTCGAAAGCGGCACCGCTCAGGTTCTGCAGCGACGATTTCATTGCGCTGTGCTCGGCGTCGAGCTGCATCGGCTGGGTAACGCCCGCCGCCTTGGCCAATGGCGCCAATTGGTTGTTGGCCTTGGTGTGATCGACCACCATGCGCCGCGCGAATTCCTTGACCGCCGGGCTCTGCGCCTTCTGTTCGGCCGTCTGACCGAGTTCGACCTCGGCCAGGCCGGCGATCGTCGCCTGCTGAATGAAATCGCGATCGGCCTGGTTCGGCTGCTGCGCGGTAACCGCCGGAGCACCGGGTCCGGTGCCGGGCGTCGTGGCCGGGTACTGGGTTTGCGCTGCGGCCGGCAATGCCAGAAGCGCCGCGACCGAGGCGGCCGTCAGAACGCGTATCATTTCTCGCCCTCCTTTTCGGGAACAGGGCCCGGCCGGGTACGACGGCGCGAGCATGCGGCCAGAACGGGCCGCGAGGGCGAGGGTTCCGCCTCCCGGCGGTTCGAGCCGGGACGCGGTCAGCCCTACCTCGGCTATTTCGGGAAATTAGCGACGGCGCGCGCATCCCCGGTCAGTTCGAGAATGTGCATGCCGTTATTGGCGCGATCGACGATATAGACATAGCCGCGGTCGTCGACATCGACATTGTTGGTCTGGATCACCTTGGCGCAATGATCGGTGCCGTCATCGCGCTTGGCGCAGCGCTGGTCGCTGTTGGCGGTAATTGCCGGGATGTACGAGGCGATCTCCTTCGGGTGATAGGGGTCGCGGATATCGACCGCGCGCACCCCCGCGTTGAAATGCGCAAAGAACATCACCCGCTTGTAATAGATCGGTGTCATGTTCTCGTTCGAGGAATGCGTGCCGAAGCGGCCGCCGCGACTGCAGAAATCACCGGAGGCCTCGGGCACCCCCCAGGTCGCGACCGAGACCGGATCTTTCTCGACCGTGATATCGACGAACCACACCATCTGCCGCGCTTCCTGACACTCGTTCTGGATCTGCTCGTCGGTAATGACGACGAAATTGCGCACTTTACCGATTTTGTCCTTGGCGAATTCGGCGATCGGGATGTCGAGCACCGGGAACGTCGTGTGCGCGCCGTTGAGCGGCGACATCGTGTAGCGCCCGACTTCGGGATAGCGCAGATTGTCGTCGGTCGGCTCGGTCGGCCCGTGCAACAGCTTGTCGCGATCGACGATCTGCAGGATGCCGCCCTCATTGGTGCCGTAGCCGAAATAGACGCGGTTGACCTGCGGCAGCGAGATCATGCCGTGCAGCATCGTCGGGGTCGCGCCGGCAGCGCCGGGCTGCTGCCCGGGCAGGCCGAAATCGCGGATCTTCACCGGATGCGTCGGGTCGCTGAGGTCAAAGACCTCGGTCATGCGCGGCACCCGCCAGCCCGGCTCGCCTGACACGAGGTAGGCGATGCCGGTGTTGCATTCCCACCAGCTCTTATGCGTGCCTTTGAGGCCTTCGACGATGCGGGTCACGAGTTGCGGGTGCGCCGGATCCGCCGTGTTCCAGATCTCGTGCGCCGAATTGCCGAACGGGCGCAGCAGATACACCGCGTTGGGATCGCCCTTGGGCAGGCTCTTGCCGTCGCATACCCGCACCATCTGCGAGCCGCCGGCCTCGTACAGACCTTCCTCGCCGGGGATGTGCGCCAAGTATTGCGGATGCGCCGGGTCGGTCACGTCGACGATCGAAGTGCCGTTGAATTCCGGCTCCTCGGTCAGCGGGTTGACCGGCTTTTCGTTGCCCGGGATGCCGCCGTGATGGCCGATATAGGCGATGAAACGGCCGTTCTGCTGATGCACGACCGGCTGATAGGCGCTGCGCGCCTGCAGGTCGTTGTAGCCGACCAGGCGCATGTTGACGGCCTGCGGCTCGCTCTGAGCGAGCGCCGGGGCGGCAGCGAGCAGAACAGCAAACGCGCTGGCAATGGTTGCTCGGAACAAGAAACCCTCCCGCTCGGTTGCCGCGCGACGCGGCAGAACCACTTCGGGAGGATTATCCGCCAGCTCGGCGCCTAGCGGAAGACGCGTGCCGCGACGGGCCGCTGGTCAGCGGCGCTATGGGTCGGCGGGGCGGCGGCAGCTCAGCGGCTGTCGGCGATCATTACCGCCGTGTTGTCGGTGATTGTCGAGCCGATCGTCCCATGCGCGACCGAGCCGACGACGACCGCGAACATCGCCGCACGCGCGCGCACGGGCAGGCGCAACAGCGCCGCCGACATCAGCAGCGCGGCGCAGCCGAGAAGCAGAAGGCTCAGATCGAAGTTCATCGCGCTCACCTTTCGACGGCTTCGTCATAGGCGGGCAGCGATGAAGAAAGGGTAAACTCCGAGGCGCAATCCGGGCCTTCAGCAGAGGGAGCCGCTGACGATTGCGCTCGAACTTTCGACCGGCGCGCTTATCCGTATGTCGAGCGGGCTTCGATGAGGAAGCTTGCTATCCGGCGTCGCCGGTGTCGGCCGCCAATCCGGCGCAGGCAATCCCATGAACGGCGCAGATCTCGTCATTCTCCGAGGTGTCGCCGCTGATCCCGACGGCTCCCAAAATCTGGCCGTTGGCATCGCGGATCAGCACGCCTCCCGGCACCGGCACCATGCGGCCGCCGGAAGCCACCGTCAGCGCCTGCATGAATCCCGGCGCGCGCTGGGCGCGGCGCGCCAGCTCGCGGCCGCCGAACCCCATGCCGAGCACGCCCCACGCCTTGCCGGCGGCAATCTCGGGCCGTAGCAGGCTGCAGCCATCCTCGCGCTTCAGCGCCTTGAGCTGGCCGCCTGCGTCCAGCACCGCGACGGTCAGCGGGGCGAAATTCTGCTCGCGACCCTTTTCCAGCGCCTTGTCGACGATGATCGAGGCCTGATCAAGGGTCAGCGCAGTCATCGCACGGCCTCCGGGATCGAAAGGTTCATCAATCGCGCGGCATTGCCGCCGAGGATCAGGCGGCGGTCGCCATCGCTGAGGCCGACCGCGCCCTCGACAAAGCCGATCGGGTCGATCTCGCCCATGTCGTAGGGGTAGTCGGTGCCCATCAGGATGTGGTCGGCGCCCCATTGCTGCACCAGGTATTCGAGCTGGTGATGGGTAAACACCATCGTGTCGAAATAGAGCTTTTTCAGATAGGCGGTCGGGTCGTCGTCGATGATCTCGCAGCAATCCGGGCGTGCCGCGGCGCCGTGATCGATGCGGCCGGAATAGGCCGGCAGAAAGCCGCCGCCATGGGCGATGACCAGCTTCAGCCCGGGGTAATCCCGCAGCACGCCGCCAAAGATCAGGTGATGCACCGCGACGGTCGATTCGAGCGGGTTGCCGATCAGGTTGCCGAGGTGCCAGGGCGCCATGCGGGCGGCCTCGGTAAAGCCGGTCGGGTGCATGAACAGAAGCAGCCCCAGCTCTTCGCATTTCGCAAAGATCCGGCGGAAGCGCTCGGCCGACAATTCCTCGTCGCCGACGCTGCCGGCGATCTCGATGCCGCGCAGGCCGAGACTGCGGGCGATGCGGTCGAGCTCGGCGACTGCGGCCTCGGGATGCTGAAACGGCACCGTGCCGAGACCGGCGAAGCGGTCGGGGTAGCGGCCGCAGATCTCGGCGATGTTGTCGTTGACGCGCCGGGCGGTGGCGATCCCGAGCTCGGGTTCGGTCCAGTAATAGGTCTGGTCCGGCGCCGGCGAGATCGCCTGGACGTCGATGCCCATCTCGTCCATGTCGGCAAGCCGCGTCTCGACCGAGACCAGCTGCGGCCGCACCCGCTGCTGCATCTCCTGCGCGACGCGGCGCGATTCCGGGCTGGCAAACCGCTGTCGCGGGTCCCCGGCCGAAGGATGTGCAGCGTGGACCATCTCCGCCGCCTCAGGAATCAGCACATGGCAGTGGATATCGACGCTGAACCATTTGCCGCGGGCATGCGCCGGTCCTGGAAAGCGGCCCGGAATACGGGCGCCTGGCGGCAGGCAGGTAAAGAGCATCGCCAACTCCAAAAATCGTTGCACCGCGACATGCGGGCGGAGAACTCCTCTCCCCGGCGCAGCGGGGGCGAGGCCAGGGCTAGGCCCCTCCAGTCGGTTCCGAGTTGTGGATCGCGCGCCACACCCGGTCGGGGGTCGCCGGCATGTCTATCGCCGGATCTTCCGGCAGGGCGTCGGCGACCGCGTTCATGACGGCGGCCAGCGAGGCCGTGGTGCCGGCCTCGCCGACCCCCTTGACCCCGAGCGCGTTGGTACGGCAAGGCACCGGGCGGAAGCCGCCCTCGATCGGCGGCAGATCCTCGGCGCGCGGCATCGCATAATCCATGAACGTGCCGGCCAGCAGCTGGCCGCTATGGCCGTCATAAACACCGGCTTCGAGCAATGCCTGACCGATGCCCTGCGCCACGCCGCCCTGCACCTGGCCTTCGACCAGCACCGGCTGCAGCACGTTGCCGCAATCGTCGAGTGCCGTGTAGGCAGCGACATGCGTGCCGCCGGTCTCGGGATCGATCTCGACCTCGGCGACATGCACCCCGTTCGGGAACGAGGGCGGCACGTCCACGCTGCGCCGGGTGCCCAGATCCTCGGGAATGATCCCGCGCCGCACCAAATCCGCGGCCTGCCCAGCAAGATCGAACAGGCCGATGCGGCGGTCGGTGCCGGCGATCTCGAAGGCGCCGTCGCGATAACCGATGTCAGCCTCGGCGGCTTCCAGCACATGTGCGGCGATTTGGCGTCCCTTGTCGATCAGCGCCTCGACGGTCGCGACCACGGCGCCGCCAACCGACATCGTCCCGCGCGAGGCGACCGCGCCGGCGCTCGGGACGCCGCTGTCGCTGTCGCCGAAGCGCATCTCGACCTGTTCGGCCGGAATCCCGAGGCGGTCGGCGACGAGGCGGCGGTAGACGGTGCCATGCCCCTGCCCGCTCGGCTGCACGCCGAGCGCCAGCAGCAGCCGGCTGCCGCCCGGGAAGCCGATTTCGGCGCCCTCGCCGGGCTGGCCGCCGGCAATTTCCAGGAAACACGACACGCCGAGGCCGCGCCGTTTCCCGGCGCGCTGCGAGCGCGCGGCACGCGCCGCGAAACCGGCAATATCGGCGCGCTCCAGCGCCGCCTCGAACAATTCGGGGAAATCGCCGCTGTCGTAGGTCGTGCCGACCGGGGTGCGATAAGGCATCTGGTGCGGCCTGATCAGGTTGCGCCGGCGTAATTCCAGGCGATCGATGCCGCTTTGCCGCGCCGCCTCGTCGACCAGGCGTTCGACGCAATAATTCGCCTCCGGCCGGCCGGCGCCGCGATAGGGCCCGGTCGGGACGGTATGCGTGAATACGCAGCGGATTTGCGCCGATACCTTCGGTATGTCGTACATGCAGGGCAGGCAGCGCACGAAATTGGCAGTGGCGATAAAGGCGCCGTGAGAGGTCGTGTAGGCGCCCATATTGGCCAGCACGTCGATCTGCAAGGCGAGGAAACGGCCCGCGGGGTCCACCGCCAGAGCCGCATCGGTGACCGTGTCGCGCGCCTGATTGTCGCTGAGAAACCCCTCCGCGCGGGTCGCCAGCCATCGTACCGGGCGCCCGGTCAGCCGCGCTGCGACCAGCAACGCCGGGTATTCGGGATAGCCGGCCGTGCGCATGCCAAAGGCACCGCCGACGTCGCCGCTGATGATGCGCAGCCGGTCGGCGGGAATCCCCATCGCCTGCGCCACATGCTGCTGCAGAACATAGGCGCTTTGCGAGCCGCAATGCAGCGTGTAGCGGTCGCTCGTCGGGTCGTACAGCGCGAGCGCACCGCGCGGCTCGAGAGGCGCCATGACGATGCGCTGGTTGACCGCCCGCACGCGCGCGACATGGGCGGCGCCGGCCAGAATGCGCTCGGTCTCGGCGCGCGCCTCAGGGTCGGCACCCGGTCCCTTCCAGTCCAGCGCGACATTCCCGGGCGCCTGCGGCCACACGAGCGGCGCACCGGGCCCGACGGCGCGGGCGACATCGGTCACCGGCGCGTGCGCGTCATAGTCGACGCCGATATGCTCCGCGGCGTCCCGAGCCGCTGCCTCGCTGTCGGCGACGACCAGGGCGACCGTCTCGCCGGTGTGGTGAACCCTGTCGCCGGCCAGCGCCGGGCGCTGCGGTATGACGAGCCCGCCCCCGGGGACCGGTGCGGCGATCGTAATGTTGCCGACCCCCGCCTGATCCATATCGGCAGCGGTCAGCACCGCCACCACGCCGGGCTGCGCCCGGGCCGGGGTTGTGTCGAGCCGGCGGATTGTGGCGCTGGCGTGCGGCGAGCGCAGGAACACGCCGTAGGCCTGCCCGGGACAGGCCTCGTCATCGAGGAAACCGCCCTGCCCGGTCAGCAGCCTGGCATCCTCGAACCGGGGCTCGAACCGGGACTCGGAGCCGGTCATAGGCGGGCTCGGTGCGGGGGAAAATGACAGGCCATGCCGCGAATTGTATGTCACCGCCCGGCCTCCCGGCCAGAGCCGCGCGCCACCAACCGCGGCGTGGCGGCGCCGGCTGGGATATTCCGCGGCGAGCTGCCGTTGATAGCCAGGTCACAGACGGGATATTTGCCATGATCGAGGCCGTGGTCTTCGATATCGACGGCACCCTGGTCGATTCGGTCGATCTCCATGCTCGAGCATGGCAGGAGGCGTTCGCGCGGTTTGGCCACCGCGTCGGGTATGGCGAGGTGCGCTCGCAGATCGGCAAGGGCGGCGACCAGCTGATGCCGGTATTTCTTTCGCAGGACGAGATCGACCACCGCGGCGAGGAAATCGAGACTTGGCGCAGCGACTTGTTCAAGCGACGCTATCTGCCGCGAGTGCAAGCCTTTCCCGAGGTTCGGGAGCTGTTCGAGCGCGTCCGCCGCAATGGCCAGCGGATCGCGCTCGCGTCGTCGGCCAAGGGCGACGAACTCGCCATCTATAAGAAGATCGCCGGCATCGAGGATCTGGTCGATGATGAGACCTCCTCCGACGATGCCGAAAAATCAAAGCCGCATCCCGACATCTTCGAAGCAGCGTTAGAGCGGCTCGGGGTGGCCCCGGAACGGGCGGTCGCGGTCGGGGATTCGCCTTACGATGCCGAGGCCGCCGGCAAGATCGGACTGCGGACGATCGGGGTGTTGTGCGGCGGCTTTCCCGAAGCCGATCTACGCGCCGCCGGGTGCATCGCGATCTATCGCGACCCAGCCGATCTGCTTTTGCGGTTCGACGCCTCGCCGCTCGCGGTCGAAGGCCCCGGGGCCAAAGCAGGCGGCATTCAGCCGCGCAGATAGATCTCGATGCGGCGGTTTTCCGCTCGCCCTTGCGGGTTGTCGGAGCCGTCCGGGTTGTGGTTGGGCGCCACCGGCCGGGTACGGCCGTAGCCCTGCTCTACGAAGCGCGGCGGGTCGCGGCCGACATGCGCCCGAAGCCAGGCCGCAACGGCGCGGGCCCGCCGCTCCGACAGGGCTTGATTATCGTCGTCGCGCCCGACCCCGTCGGTGTGACCCGCTATCACAACCTCGCGGGCATGATTGGCAGCGATCAGCCGCGCCGCCTCCGCAAGCATCGCATCCCCGCCCCCGGCGATCGTATCGGGCGCGCTGCCGAACAGCGGGTCCGCCGGAAGCACGATCCGCGTGCCGCGGTCGGTGCTTTCGACGCGCAACCCGGCCTGCGACGGTGGAACCGCCAGCACCGCCGGACGGGTCGGGGCGGCAGCGCCGGTAGCGGCGGCGGGGGGTGTTCCGACCGGCATCGCCGAAGCGAGCCCAAGAGGCTGGCGGATTGGCGCGGGCACATCGGTTTTGGCCGCGCTGCCCGCCGCGCTGCCCGCCGCCGGGTCGGTTTCCGCGACACGATGGGGCGCCGCCGCGGCCGGGGGGGCGGCGGGGCTCGGTGCGGTGGCAATCGGCCCGGCCGCATTTGCCCCGCCGGTGCCTCGCACGGCAGTATTCGGCGCGGTTGCCGGCATTGTCGTGGAAGCGACGGCCACGCCGGCCGGCAACAGCGGCGTCGGTCCCGACAGTCGGCTGCGCGCGATCGGCACGAGCGCGATGCGGCTCGACGCCGCCGCAATGCCGCGCTGCACCGGGGCGCTCAGCCGGAACACCGGGGTCGTGTCGTAGGGATTATCGACGGTGCCGCCGGTGCCGTCATTGGTGCGCAGGACGATCCGCGCGACCTCGGCCGTGGTGCGGCGCGAAAAGACTAGTTCGGCCTCGAGCCGCATGCCCGGCGGGATCGCGAGGACGCGATCGGCCGCCGGCGGATCGAGCGGGTCCGTCGCGCCCCCCTCCTCCGCGACAATGCAGCTGTCATCCTGGTCGAGCCGAACCTCGCGGTCGCTGCCGTTGGTCGCAACCAGCGCAATGGCGATGCTGCCCGAGGAAGCGGTGACGCCGCGTATCCTGAGCGCGACGCCATCGGGGTGATTGGCCTGCGCCAGGCTCCCCGGGGCGGCGCCGGATGGCAGCACGGCGCGGAACACCGGCGCGTCTTCAAACGGGTTGTCCTCGGTGCCGACGCTCTGGTTGCTCGTCAGGTCGAGGCGGTGCGCCGCCGGGTTCAGCGGCCCGACAAAGACCAGAGAAGCGCTCACCCGGGCATGCGCCGGAACCCGCAATTCGGGGTTGTCGGCCGGCGGGTTCACGGGGTAGACGCCGTGCAACCCGTCGTCGAGCAGCAGGGTGCGCGCGCGGTTCAGCCTGACTTCATGATCACCGGAATTGAGGATCTCGGCCGCGATTACGATCGAGTCGTCGCGGAAATCGATGCTGTGGAGCAGCAGCGCGGCGCCGTTCGGGTGTTCGATGCGGCGCTCGATGGACAGGGCAGCATCAGCTGCGCCAGGCGCAGCCGCCGCAATGAACAGGGCAGCCGCTGTCGCGCGGCATAGCATCGCCCGGCGCAGGACATGGCCAAAGTCTCGCGGGCCGCTTCGCCCGATTGCACAACTCATCATTCACGCGACCCGACTTGCCCTCTACATGCCGGTGAATTCCGGCGCAAGCAAGGCGGATCAGGGCGAGACGCCGCGGTGGATGCGCTGCGTCCAGGACGTACGATGCTCGCGCGCAAGCTCGACGAACCTTGCCCGCTGCTGCGGCGACAGGGTCGCAAGAAAGGCGAGCGTCTGGGAGGTCGCCTCGCGCTGGAAGGCTCGGCGCTTGTCGGCGGCCTGATCGAACAGCCGCAGCACCTGCGCCTCGTCGGCCTGCGGCTTGGCGACTTCGGACCAGGCATCGGCGAGCAGCGGCTCGACCTCCTCGTGCATCAGATCGACACGGGCGCGCATCGCGCGGAAATAACGCTCGAAGCCGACGCGCTGCTGCGGGTCGAGATCGAGCTGGGCGGCCATTTCACGAAAGCGCTCGGCGGCGTCAGCCGCGCCAGGATGGAGGTGCAGCCGGGTCCACACCACCCCGGCGACAAAGCAGAGATTCAGCGCCAGCGACAAGGTCAGCGCAGCGATGACGAGGCGCCGCCGCAACGTCGGGTTCGACGATTGCGACGCGGCGGCCGCCACGATCACGTCCGCTGCCCGTCAGTCAGTTCGCGTAGGAAACCGGTCGACGGATCGAGGATTTCGGTCAGGAAATTGTCGTCACCCGCCTGATCCGGGCTGGCCTGATCGGGACCGCGCAGGGCCACAGAAGCATCGCTGCCCATGGCGAAGCCGAGCCAACTCGCCAGCGCGAGCGCCGCGGCAAGGCTGCCCCAGCGCGCCGCCCCGTGCAGGCTCGCGATGCGGCGGGCCCGGGTAGCGGGGCGGAATGCGACCACGCGACGACCCTCCCCCGCCAAGCCGACCAGCGCACAGGCGCGCGCGATTACCGGTTCGCCGGCGGCGTTCGCGGCCATGCCGGCGAGCAGCCGCGCCGCGGCGACATCGGAAGCGGCGTCGATATCGAGGGCGAGCAACGCCGCAACCCGTTCGCGCTCGTCCGGATCAAGCCGGTCTTCGGCATAGCCGGCCAAATCGAGAAATCGCGCGACCTCGTCCTCGGCGGCATCGGTCGTCAACGACCGCCGCCAAAGCATTCGGTCGGGCAAATCCCGTCGCGGCCCTTGGCTGTTCTCGGCGAATCCGGTCATCGCAAATATTTCCTCTCGAAATTCTAGGATGGCAGCAACGCAACCATCCCCGCAACCGTGGGTTCCGCGCTCAGCCGACCTCCGCCTTGAAATGCGCGCGCAGCTTGAGCATTGCCTTGTGGTGGGCGCTGCGCACCGTCTGCGGGTCGATGCCGAGCGCGGCGGCGACCTCGGCGACTTCCATCTCGCGGTCGTACAGCATCGTCAGGATCTCGCGCTGCCGCGGCGACAGCAGCGCCTCGGGCAGTTTCAGCTTGGCGACCGGCTCGATCGGGTCGATCGCGAGATGGACTTCCGGCACCGCGTCGATCGGCACCGTTTCGGCTCGCCGCCGCCGCAGCGAGTCGCGGGCGGTGCTGCGGGCGACGATCGTCAGCCACGTCGTCAACCCCGCGCGGGTTGCATCGTAGGTGCGCAGCAGCCGGAAATCATCCTTGCACAGGCGCAGGAACACCTCCTGGGTGAGGTCGTCGGTATCGCTCGGGCTCGCCGCGAGTCCGCGCACGGCCGCGACGATCAGTCCGGCATACCGCCGGACGAACCCGTCCCAGGCGCCCTTGTCGCCCTCGAACAGCAGGTCCAGGTGCGCGTCGCCGGGCAATCAGAGCCCCGCATCGGCGCGCCGGGCGCGGCACCGCGGATCAGGCAAGCGCGGCGAAGAAGTCATTTCCCTTGTCGTCGACAACGATGAAAGCCGGGAAGTCGACGACCTCGATGCGCCAGATCGCCTCCATCCCGAGTTCGGGGTATTCGACGGTCTCGACCTTGCGGATGCAATCCTGCGCCAGCCGGGCCGCCGCGCCGCCGATCGAACCGAGATAGAACCCGCCATGCTTGCGGCAGGCCTCGCGCACCTCGGCGCCGCGATTGCCCTTGGCCAAGGTCACGAAGCTGCCGCCCGCGGCCATGAACTGGTCGACATAGCTGTCCATGCGACCGGCGGTGGTCGGCCCGAACGAACCCGAGGCATAGCCTTCCGGCGTCTTGGCCGGACCGGCGTAGTAGATCGGATGATCCTTGACGTATTGCGGCAGGCCTTCGCCCCGGTCGAGGCGCTCCTTGAGCTTGGCATGGGCAATGTCGCGGGCGACGATCAGCGGGCCGGTCAGGCTCAAGCGCGTCTTGATCGGGTATCGCGACAGGGTGCGGCGGATTTCGTCCATCGGCCGGGAAAGGTCGATCGGGACAACCTCGCCGCCGAGGGTGGCGGTATCGATCTCCGGCAGGAATCGCGCCGGGTTTGTTTCCAGCTCTTCGACAAACACACCTTGCGCGGTGATCTTGCCGAGGATCTGGCGGTCGGCCGAGCACGACACCCCGATCCCGATCGGCAGGCTGGCACCATGCCGCGGCAGCCGGACGACGCGGACGTCGTGACAGAAATACTTGCCGCCGAACTGGGCGCCGATGCCGAGGCCGCGGGTCAGCGCCAGCACCTCTTCTTCGAAGGCGCGATCGCGGTAGGCTTGGCCCCATTGGTTGCCCTCCGCCGGCAAGCCGTCGAGATAGCGGCAGCTCGCCAATTTGACGGTCTTCAGGTTCATCTCCGCCGAGGTGCCGCCGATCACAATCGCCAGGTGATAGGGCGGGCAGGCGGCGGTGCCGAGAGTGCGGATCTTCTCGTCAATGAATTTGAGCAGCGATTTCGGGTTCAACACCGCCTTGGTCTGCTGGAACAGGAAGCTCTTGTTGGCCGAGCCGCCGCCCTTGGCGATGAACAGGAGTTTGTACTCCTCGCCGGGCTCGGCGTAGATGTCGATCTGCGCCGGCAGGTTGTCGCCGGTGTTGACCTCCTCATACATCGACAACGGTGCGACCTGGCTGTAGCGCAAATTGGTCTCGGTGAAGGTGCGGCGGATGCCGGCCGAGATCGCGGCGGCGTCGTCGCCGCCGGTCCACACCCGCTGCCCCTTCTTGCCCATCACGATCGCGGTGCCGGTATCCTGGCACATCGGCAAAACCTTGCCGGCGGCGATATTGGCGTTTTTCAGCAGGTCGAAGGCGACGAAACGGTCGTTGGCCGAGGCTTCCGGGTCATCGAGGATCGCCCGCAATTGCGCCAGGTGGCCCGGGCGCAGCAGGTGCTGGCAGTCGATATAGGCTTCGCGCGCCAGCAGGGTCAGCGCCTCGGGCATGACCTTGACGATGCGCTCGCCGTCGAAGGAGGCCGCGGCGACGTAATCGCCGCTCAGCCGGCGATAGGGGGTGTCGTCGGCACCCAGCGGAAACAGCTCGTGAAACGCGGCGTCGTTCATGACGGGCTCCCGAAACAACCGAGGCGGGCAGGATCTTCCTTTCCGCGCCGCCGTCAAGCGATCGAGGCAGGGCCCTCCGCGGCAGACTAGCTGCCGGCCTCGGCCGGCAGCACGCGTTCGGCGACCGCGGCGAGGGTTTCCTTGCCCTCCCGGAACGGGGCGAGCGGGATCAGCAGCAGCACCCGTTCGGCGGCGTTCACCTCGTCGAACCCGTGCACCAGCGCGAGCCCGTTATCTCGCGCCACGGCCAGCGGGATCGCTCCGCGCGGGACCGCCTCGCCGGCTTTTTCCGGAAGGACCGCCTCGCCGATAGCGAATTCCCGATCGTCAAAGGCGATGCGGCCGCGCGCCCCCGGAAGCCGCGACAGGCCGGCAAAGGCCGGCGCCGCCAGTGCGGCCGCGGAAAAAGTCGTCTCGAACTCGAAATGCCTGACGATGGAGGCCGCGAAACTCGCTTCCGCAATGCGCAGCACGATCGGCAGCTCGGGGTTGCGGGCGCGGGCCCCCAGCGCGATTTCGAGATTCAGGGTATCGATGTTGGTCAGTGCGATCAGGCTGTGAGCGGCGCCCAGATTGCACAGATCGAGAGCCTCATCGCGGCTGGCGTCCCCGGTCAATAGATCGAAGCCGCGATCGCGCGCCCGTTCGACCAGAGAAGAATCCGGCGTCGCCTCGACTACCACCAGCGGCTTCTTGAAGGCGAGCAGCAGATCGATGACACCGGACCCGATGCTGCCGGCGCCGCACAGGACGATATGGCCCCGCCGCCGCACCGGCCGCAAACCTTGCATCGCCACCCATTGCGCGCGAGTCAGCAGCGAGGCGCCATAGGCGATGAACAGGCCGGAAACGATGATCCCCGAGAGCATCAGCAGCATCGCCGCGATCAGCTGGGGGGCGCTGTCGGTCTTGGGAGTGACGTCGCCATATCCGGTCGTCGTCATCGTGGTCAGGACGAAATAGGCGGCCTTCAGCCAGTCGCCCTCGAAAGCCAGGTGAAAGTACCAGGACCCGACGAGAAAGACGCCGATCGCGGCCAAAGCCAGCCGAACCAGAAGACGGTCGAGGCGCGGACGCCGGCCGGCGCGCCGCGCCAGGCCGGCCAGCAGCGGATGAGCCACCCACGCGCGACGGTGTTGCGGCCGGCGCGGGCTTGATTCGACCAGCTTCGCGATCTCACCGTAAATCACCAGCTTCGCCTGGCGTCCTATCGGATCCGAGGAGCCGATCTCGGTGTTGCCGTCGAGCGCGACAATGCGCGCCTCGAGCCGTCGCTCCGCCTCCTCCACCATCGCGCCGGCGACCCCGCAATCTTCCGCGATACGGGTTGCCAGCCCGGTCAGCGGGCCGTCGGGCTCGGGGAACTGCAGCCCGCGCAGACAGCCGGGGTCGAGCGCCGCAGCGGCATAGGTTGCAGCCGAGTGCCAGGCGAGCGACAGCACCGAGCAATCATTCAGGTTTTGCTCGATCTTATGGGCCAGCGTCCGGTTGAACTGGCGCAGCACGATGCGGATGCCGGGGTTGGCGTCGCGCGCCCGCAGCGCGATTTGCAGGTTCAGGTGGTCGTCGACCGACAAGGCCAGGATCGTGACGGCCTCCTGCACGCCGGCACGGTCGAGCCCATCGCGACTTTGCGGGCGGCCCGACACGAACGCCGCGCCGGCCTCTTCGACGGTGCGTTGAAATTCGGGATCGGCGTGCCATAGCACGACCACCCGATGGCCCTGCAGCAGACAGATTTCGCGCGCGGTGCTGAGCGCCAGGGCGTCGCCGCCAACGACGATCATCAGCGGATCGTCGGAGAGCGGCATCGATATTCTCAGGCCGCGCCCGGCGGCGGCGGATAGACGTGGACCCGGCCCTCGCCGTCTTCGACGAGCCAGTTTCCGGGCATGCCGGCCGGGGTGGCAGCGCTGCGCATCAGCGGCACCTTGCCATGCCCGCCGGGGATGTCGAGCACATAGCTCGGCTGGCACAGGCCCGAGGCGCGGCTGCGCAATTCGCGCATCAGCGCCTGTCCGGTTTCGATGGACGTGCGGAAATGGGCGGTGCCGCGCGCCAGATCGGCATGGTGGAGATAATAAGGTTTGACGCGCATCGCGACGAGCCCGCGGAACAGCTCTTCCAACACCGCGGCGTCGTCGTTGACGCCGCGCAGCAGCACGGTTTGCGACAAGAGCGGGACCCCGGCGCGGGCGAGCCGCGCCACCGCGTCGCGCGCCTCGGACGTCAACTCGCGCGGGTGGTTGGCATGGATCACGACATACAATGCCTTCTCGGCGGTCAGCGCCGCGACCAATGCCGGCGTTATGCGCTGCGCATCGACGACCGGGACCCGGCTATGAAAGCGGATCACCGCGACATGCGCAATGCGACCGAGCGCGTTCACGATCTCGGCGATGCGCCGCGGCGCCAGCAGCAGCGGATCGCCGCCGGTGACGATGACTTCCCAGATGTCCGGATGGTTCTTGATATAGTCGAACGCCTGTTCAAGCTCGGCGGGGCTCAGCATCGCCCCCTTCTGGCCGACCACCTCGCGGCGGAAGCAGAAGCGGCAATAGACCGGACACAGCAGTGTCGGTTTCAGCAATACCCGGTCGCGGTGGCGATGCACGATGCCCGGAACCGGCGACCATTTGTCGTCGCCGATCGGGTCGGCGCGCTCTTCCGGGGCCGCCTCCAGCTCGGCTCCGGTCGGGATGAATTGCGCCGCGATCGGGTCCGCGGGATCGGCCGGATCGATCAGCGCCGCCATTTCGGGCGTAACGCCTACCGCGAACCGCTCCGCGACGCGACGCAGTTCGTTCCGTCGCTCGGGCGCGACGAGGCGGCGTGAAAGAAGATCTTCCGAGTCCACCCTTATCGGACCTTTCCGCGGTCGTGGCCTCATCCCACGATCAGAGTTTGCGACCGGTGATGGCGGTCACAGCACCGATAAACGCCTCCAGAATCTGCTCGTCCGGCAAATTCGAGAATACCGGAAAATCCGCCGTATTCCCCGCGGGTCCACCGCCATGGCCTCAATACGCGCTACATCAAGATAGCGTTCACCACGTCATTCCAGGGACAGCGGGAATCCATGCCCGGCATGCTGTACAGCTGGCGCCCTGGACCCCCGCCTTCGCGGGGGTGACGGAAATAACTCCCGACGGCCGCAATAGCCGAACCCGCGACGGCTAAGCATTATCGACCAAGTTGACACTCCCTCGTCGACCCCGCAAAAGCGGGGACCCTAGACCACTGGCAGGTCGCTGGCCCTGAATTTCCGCATTCGCGGGAATGACCATTCTGCTTGAGCGAAAATCTCGGTCTAAACCGTCGCGAGGCGGTCGTAGGCGGCCTGTAGACGGTCACGGTCGCGGCGCGCATCGGCCTCGCGCCCGCGCTGCTCCTCGACGATCTCGGGCTTGGCCTTGGCGAGGAAGGCGGGGTTGGCGAGCTTGGTCGCCAATTTGGCGAGATCGCCGTCAACGCGGCCGAGTTCCTTGGCGAGGCGCGCCTTCTCGCGGCCGAGATCGACCACATCCCCAACCTGAACCATCAGGGTTGCGCCCTCCACGACGGCCTGGACGGCGCCGGACGGCACGGTATCGATCGGCGCGATGCCGGTGACCCGCGCCAGGCGCTCGAAATGCTCGCGATGCCGCGTCAAGCGATCGAGCGCGACGGCATCGGCATCCTTGACCCGCAACTGCAGCCGCGCTCCGGGCGGCACGTTGATCTCCGAGCGCACCGTTCGGATAGCCGAGATCGCCGCCACCACCCAGTCCATCTCGGCCGCGGTCGCGCCGTCGCGCAGCTCGGGCGAGGGTTCCGGCCACGCCGCGGTCATCAGCAGGCCGCCCGCGTCGCCGGCGAGCTGATTCCACAATTCCTCGGTCACGAACGGCATGATCGGGTGCAGCAAATGGACGAACCGCGCCAGCACCCAGGCGGTCGTGGCGCGGGTCTCGGCGCCCGCTGCGGCATCCTCGCCCTGCAGGATCGGCTTGGTGAATTCGAGGTACCAGTCGCAGAAGGTGGCCCACAGGAACTGGTAGAGCCGGTTGGCGGCCTCGTCGAAGCGGAAGGCTTCGAGCGCGGCGGTGACCGCCGCGGCGCACTCCGCCGTGGCGCCGAGTATCCAGCGGTTGACGGTCAGCTGCGCCTGCTGTGGCGCGAAAGCGGGGTCGAGCGCGCAGCGATTGATCTCGGCGTAGCGCGCCGCGTTCCACATCTTGGTCGCAAAGTTGCGGTAGCCTTCGACCCGGCTCTCGGCGAGCTTGACGTCGCGCCCCGGCGCGGCAAGCGCCGCCAACGTGAAGCGCACCGCGTCGCAGCCGTAGCGGTCGATCAGCTCGAGCGGATCGATCACGTTGCCGCGCGATTTCGACATCTTCTGGCCGCGCTCGTCGCGCACCAATGCGTGGATGTAGACCGTGCGGAACGGCACGTCGCCCATGAGATGATGGCCCATCATCATCATCCGGGCGACCCAGAAGAAGATGATGTCGAACCCGGTCACCAGCACCTCGCCGGGATAGTAGCGCCGCAGCTCGGGAGTTTCGTCCGGCCAGCCCAGGGTCGAAAACGGCCACAAGGCCGAGGAGAACCAGGTGTCGAGCACGTCCTCGTCGCGGCGCAGCCTCACGCCGGGACCAAAGTCCGCCTCGGCCGCGCGGCGGGCGTCGGCCTCGCTTTCGGCGACGTAAACGCTGCCGTCCGGCGCGTACCACGCCGGGATCTGGTGGCCCCACCACAATTGCCGCGAGATGCACCAGGGCTGGATGTTGCGCATCCACTCGAAAAACGTGTTCTCCCATTGCCGCGGCACGAACTGGGTCTGGCCGCTCTCGACCGCGGCGATCGCCGGCTTCGCCAATTCCGCGGCGTTGCAGTACCACTGGTCGGTCAGCCACGGCTCGATGACGACGCCCGAGCGGTCGTGATGCGGCACCGTCAGCGTGTGATCCTCGACCTTGTCGAGAAGGCCGGCGGCTTCGAGATCGGCGAGCACGCGGCGGCGCGCCTCGAAGCGGTCGAGACCGCGATAGGCGTGCGGCACCTCATCGGTCAGCCGGGCGTCGGCGTCGAAAATGTTGATCATTTCGAGGCCGTGGCGACGGCCGACCTCGAAATCGTTGAAATCGTGCGCCGGGGTGATCTTCACCGCGCCGCTGCCCTTTTCCGGGTCGGCATACGGATCAGCCACGATCGGGATCAGCCGCCCGACCAAAGGCAGCCGCGCCTGCTTCCCGACCAGATCGGCAAAGCGCGTGTCGTCGGGATGCACCGCGACGCCGGTGTCGCCGAGCATCGTCTCCGGCCGGGTCGTCGCGACGGTGATGAACCGCCCCGGCATATCCTCGACCGGGTAGCGGATATGCCAAAGGCTGCCGCGGGTCTCGCGGTTGTCCACTTCGAGGTCCGAGATCACGGTGTGCATGACCGGATCCCAGTTGACGAGCCGCTTGTCGCGATAGATCAGGCCTTCGCGGTAAAGGGTCACGAACACGCGGCGCACCGCCGCTGCCAGCGCCGGTTCCATCGTAAAGCGTTCGCGCCGCCAATCGGCCGACGCGCCGAGCCGGCGCAGCTGGCGGATGATCGTGCCGCCCGATTCCTCCTTCCACTTCCACACGCGCTCAATAAAGCGTTCGCGGCCGAGATCGCGTTTGTCGATCCCCATAGCCGCGAGCTGCCCTGACACCACCAGCTCGGTCGCGATGCCGGCATGGTCGGTGCCGGGCTGCCACAGCACGTCGCGGCCGCGCATGCGCTGAAACCGGATCAGCACGTCCTGCAAGGTGAAGGTCAGCGCGTGCCCGATATGCAGGCTCCCCGTCACGTTCGGGGGCGGCATCATGATCGCGTAGGGCCGCTTGTTGCTGCCGGGATCGGCGGCGAACCCGCCCGATTCCTCCCAGCGCGCATAATGGCGCGTTTCCAGCTCGCCCGGTTGATAGCTCTTGTCCAGCATCGCCGAAATCGTCCTCAAACCCGCTCAGCTATGTCTGTTCCGTTGTCTCGGCCAAAAGCGGGCGCGACGGGCTTCGCAAAACCTTCGCCCGTGTCCCGCGTCTGAGGCGATCAGGAAGACCAAACGGCGCTGCAAAAACCGCCATGCGTCCTTCGAGACGCCCGCTGTCGCGGGCTCCTCAAGATGTGGTATTGTTTGATGCCCGTACCATCCGCCTCATCCTGAGAGCCTGACCGGAAATGAATTGGGTGATTTCAGTGAGTTGTGGTTCCGTGTTGTTGGCTGACAAACCGGGAGCAACAACATGTGGACTGAAATCACCCGCGCGCAGTATCGGCGCGACGAGCTGC
>Ga0213875_10000180_pt1 | contig 64310 bp, 62 predicted proteins | sample BarmaccomBMRX_R8_FD_160105 | JGI IMG/M metagenome (GOLD analysis project Ga0213875, IMG submission 160105) | Root-associated microbial communities from Barbacenia macrantha in rupestrian grasslands, the National Park of Serra do Cipo, Brazil - RX_R8 | ecosystem: Host-associated > Plants > Roots...
CCAAGTTAAAAACAGACGCGCCCTATTCGGCCCCCCGTTTCCGCGATCATGATGACTGCCCCTTTTGTCCGGTTAGCGGGAGCCTCGATGGGGAGCGTTGACGCCTTCAGAAGGGGCGAACAGGGACAATTCGCCGCCGCGATGGCGCGCCGCGTCGTGTCGCGTCGCGCGCGGTCGCCGGAGCACGACGCCCGTCGGCCGTGACCGTCCCGGGATGTCGAGCCAGGACCACATTCCGCGATCACGCGACTCGCGGAGGCCGACGGCCCCCGATCGCGTGATTCTACGGTGGCGCCGTAGCGGTGGGGGTTCCGGGGGCTTGTGCCGGACCGGCAGAGCAGCGGATGGGGTTCCGGGGGGCGGGCCGGGGCGCGTCCCCGCCAAACACGGAATGTCGGACCCCCGCCGTAGAGTTGAACTCTGAGCCGCGCGGTGAGGAGGAGGTGCTGTCGTGCGTCCGGTCACTGACCTTCAGCGCAAGGTCGCCCCGTTCAAGGTCGTCAGCGACATGGTCCCGGCAGGCGACCAGCCGCAGGCCATCGCGGAGATCGTCAAGCGCGCCGAGGCGGGGGAGAAGCACACCGTGCTGCTCGGCGCGACCGGAACCGGCAAGACCGCCACGGTGGCCTGGATCGCGGAGCGGCTGCAGCGGCCGGTCCTCGTCATGCTGCCGAACAAGACGCTCGCCGCCCAGTTCGCCAACGAGCTCCGCGAGATGCTGCCCGGCAACGCGATCGAGTACTTCGTCTCCTACTACGACTACTACCAGCCCGAGGCGTACGTCCCGCAGACCGACACCTACATCGAGAAGGACTCCTCGATCAACGACGAGGTGGAGCGGCTGCGGCACTCCGCCACCAACTCGCTGCTCACCAGGCGGGACACGATCGTGGTGTCGTCCGTGTCGTGCATCTACGGTCTCGGTACGCCGCAGGAGTACGTGGACCGCATGCTCACCCTCCGGGTCGGCGCCGAGATCGACAGGGAGACGCTGCTCCGGCAGCTCGTGGGCATGCAGTACACCCGCAACGATGTCGCCTTCACCCGGGGCACATTCCGGGTCCGCGGTGACACCATCGAGGTCATCCCGCAGTACGAGGAACTCGCGGTCCGGATCGAGATGTTCGGCGACGAGATCGAGCGGCTGATGACCCTGCACCCGCTCACCGGCGAGGTGATCAGCGAGGACGCCGAGCTCTACATCTTCCCGGCCTCGCACTACGTCGCCGGAGCCGAGCGGATGGAGCGCGCGATCGCCGGCATCGAGGCGGAGCTCGCCGAGCGGCTGGCGGAGCTCGAGCGGACCGGGAAGCTGCTCGAGGCGCAGCGGCTGCGGATGCGGACCACCTACGACGTCGAGATGATGCGGCAGGTCGGGAGCTGCTCGGGCATCGAGAACTACTCACGGCACATCGACGGGCGCGAGGCCGGCAGCCCGCCGAACACGCTGCTCGACTACTTCCCCGAGGACTTCGTCCTGGTCATAGACGAGTCGCACAACACCGTGCCGCAGATCGGCGCCATGTACGAGGGCGACGTGTCCCGTAAGCGGGTCCTGGTGGAGCACGGCTTCCGGCTGCCGAGCGCGATCGACAACAGGCCGCTCAAATGGGAGGAGTTCTGCGACCGCATCGGGCAGACCATCTACCTGTCCGCGACGCCCGGCCCCTACGAGCTGCAGCGGGTCGGCGGTGATGTCGTGGAGCAGGTGATCAGGCCTACCGGGCTGGTCGATCCGCAGGTCATCATCAAGCCCACCAAGGGGCAGATCGACGACCTGCTCGACCAGATCCGGGAGCGGGCCGAGCGTGACGAGCGCGTCCTGGTCACCACGCTCACCAAGAAGATGGCGGAAGATCTCACCGACTATCTGCTGGAGAACGGCGTCCGCGCGCGTTACCTGCACAGCGAGGTGGACACGCTGCGCCGCGTCGAGCTGCTGCGTGAGCTGCGGCTCGGCGATTACGACGTGCTGGTCGGCATCAACCTGCTCCGCGAGGGCCTCGACCTGCCCGAAGTGTCACTGGTCGCCATCCTCGACGCGGACAAGGAGGGATTCCTCCGCTCGGGCACCTCGCTGATCCAGACCATCGGCCGGGCGGCGCGGAACGTGTCCGGCGAGGTGCACATGTACGCCGACAAGGTCACGCCGTCGATGCAGCGGGCGATCGACGAGACCAACCGGCGGCGCGAGAAGCAGATCGCCTACAACACCGCGAACGGGGTGGACCCGCAGCCGCTGCGCAAGCGCATCGCGGACATCCTGGACCAGATCATCCGCGAGGACGCGGACACCGAGCAGCTCATCGGCGGCGCCGGACGGCAGCAGTCCCGGGGCAAGTCCCCGGTTCCCGGGCTGTCCTCCCGGGCGCGTGCGGCCGCCCGCGGCGCCGGGGCCGGCGACGCGGCGGGGACCGGCGGCGCGCCACGCGGTGACCTTCTCGACCTGATCCAGCAGATGACCGAGCAGATGCACGCGGCAGCGGCCGAGCTCCAGTTTGAGGTCGCGGCGCGGCTCCGGGACGAGATCAAGGAACTCAAGCATGAGCTGCGCGGCATGCAGGCCGCCGGCGTGTGATCCCATGCCCCCGGCGTGTGATCCCATGACCCGGCGCGCTCCCCGCCGCCCGGCGCCGGCGCGGTGACTTGGCGGCCGGGCTGACGGGAGGTCGGCGATGCCGTGGGTGGTGCGCGATGTCGTCAACGACATCAACAAGGCGGTCGGCAGGCGCTGGCGGTCCCTGGATCCGCTGCTCCCGGCGCCGGGGCAGCTTCCGCAAGGATGCGGCGCCCCGCTGGTGGTGACCGGGACGGACGGCCGCGCGGTCGGCCTGGGGGCGTGCGTTCACCAGCCGGTCCCGCCCGGGTCACTGAACCAGACCTGGGGCGCGGCGACCCGTTTCATCCTCACCCCGCGGCTGGGCGGCCAGGACACGGCGGCATCGCTGGGCGCCCTGCTGTCCCAGTGGCGCGATCACCTGGCGGGGGTCGCCGCGGCTCACGAGGACGACACGGCGGCGTTCATCAGCTGGCCGACCCGTGACATCACCGGTGTCAGGGCGCTTTTGCGGCACGGGCTGCAGCCGCTGACGGTGGTCGCCGCGCGAACACGCCCCGGCACCGCCCGATCCGGCACCGCCCGGTCCGGCAACCCCCCCGGCACCGCCCGGTCCGGCAACCCCCCCGGCACCGCCCGGTCCGGCAACCCTCCCGGCACCGCCTGGTCCGGCATCGCCCGGTCCGACAGCGCCCCCGGCGGCAACGGGCGGCCGCCGGCCCCGCCGGGCGTGACGATCCGGCGCGCGGGCCCGCTCGACGTTGACACGGTGTTCGCGCTGGAGATGGGCGTGATCGAGTTCGACGCGCACTTTGGCGGCCCGGTCAAGCGGGAGGCCACCGCCGAGCTGCTCTACGCCGAGGTGCGCGCCAGCCTGGAGCGGCCGGAGCCCGCCTGGACCTGGCTGGCGGAACGGGGGCGCCGTCCCGTCGCGCTGCTCGTGACGCAGCCGCCGCCGGACGCCCGGTGGATCAGCGGAATGACACGGCGGTCCCCGGCGGCATACCTGCAGACCATGTTCGTGATCCCCGAAGAGCGCGGCGGCGGGGTCGGTACCGCCCTCGTCCGGTGCGCGCACCGCGAGCTGGACGCGTGGGGCATCGATGTCACGCTGCTGCACCACAGCCAGGTCAACCCGCTTTCCGGGCCGTTCTGGTACCGGATGGGTTACCGCCCACTGTGGACCACCTGGGAAGCCCGCCCAGCTCTGTCGCTTCGGGGTACCCCCCGAAGCCCAGCCGTAACATCACAGGGCGGCAACTTGTTACTCGTTGCCCGGAATTCTTATGGGAAGCTGACTGTTTTCCTGAAAGTGGCTGAGGTTCCCGACGTTATCGGCGCCCAGAATTGGGAACGTGCGAGTGTGACGGGGTCGGCATGCCGGGGTTCCGGGCCGCGGGCGCGCCCGCGGCGGCGGAGCCGCGCCGGGGTGCCGAAGGCGGGAAGCTGGGCGAAGGCTGAGGACACGCTGAGCGTAAGGTCATAACCGTGCTGGCTAGCATGATCGCCGCATTCGTCGCGGCGCTGTGCTACGGCATCGCCACGGTGATGCAGGCGATGGCCGTCCGTGCCGCCAGCCATCGTTCGGCCGCCGTCGCGGCGGATTCCGGTGGCGTCGACGCGGGCCTGCTCGTCAGGATGCTCGGCCAGTGGCGGTTCATGGTCGGCCTCGGGCTGGACACCCTCGGGTTCGTCGCGCAGCTGGTGGCGCTGAACCGGCTGCCGCTGTTCGCCGTTCAGGCCATCGTCGCCTCGAACCTCGCGGTGACCGCGGTCGTCGCATCCTGGCTGGTCAGAGTGCAGCTTTCCTGGCGTGAGTGGCTGGCGGTGGCCGGCGTGGTCGCGGGGGTGGGGCTGCTCGGGTCGTCGGCCGGCGCGGAGGGCGCCAGCGAGGCGGGCGCGGTCTTCAAGCTCGCCCTCATCCTCGCCATCGCGGGCCTCGGGCTCTGCGGGCTCGCGGCCGCACGGCTGCACGAGCCGCTGCGCACTCCGGTGCTCGGCATGGTGGCCGGCCTCGGCTACGGGATCCTCGGCCTCGCCGCGCGCGTGCTCAACGGTTTCGAGCCGTCCTCGCTCATCCGTGATCCCGCCGCCTACGCCGTCATCGCGGCCGGGATCGTCTCGTTCCTGTTCTACGCCACGGCGCTGGAAGGCGGCAGAGTGACGGTCGCGACCGCCGCGATCGTGCTCGCCGAGACGCTGCCGCCGGCGGTGATCGGCGTGCTGCTCCTCGGCGACAAGACCAGGCCGGGGCTCGAGCCGGCCGCCGTCGCGGGCTTCGGCCTCGCGGTCGCCAGCGCCGTCATGCTCGCCAGGTTCGGCGAGGCTCACCACGAGGCGCAGGAGGCCCGGCACGAGGGGGGAATAGAGGAGGCGCACCGCGACGCGCTTCACGGGGCGTACGAGGAATCGGCCCAGGCTGCGGACCCGGCACCCCGCCGGGCTCCCGCCCGCGGCGAGGTTCCCGGCGCGCCGATGCGAAGGCCATGATCTGCGGCCTGTTATCCTGGTGGCCCGTGGACCTGCGGCTTTCGCCGTAACATCACCGACCACGGGAGTCTCATCTTGGCCGCTTCAACGATCCAGTCACGGCCCGCGGAGACCAAGCATCTCTTCGTTACCGGAGGCGTCGCCTCCAGCCTCGGCAAGGGACTGACCGCGTCAAGCCTCGGGCGGCTGCTGAAGATGCGCGGCCTCCGGGTCTCGATGCAGAAGCTGGACCCCTACCTGAACGTCGACCCGGGCACGATGAACCCGTTCCAGCACGGCGAGGTCTTCGTCACCGACGACGGCACCGAGACCGACCTCGACGTCGGCCACTACGAGCGCTTCCTGGACATCCGCCTGTCGGGCGAGGCGAACGTGACCACCGGCCAGATCTACTCGACGGTGATCGCCAAGGAGCGCCGCGGCGACTACCTCGGCGACACGGTGCAGGTCATCCCGCACATCACGAATGAGATCAAGGCCCGCATCCTCCGGATGGGCGGCCCAGAGGTGGACGTGGTGATCACCGAGGTGGGCGGGACCGTCGGCGACATCGAATCGCAGCCATTCCTCGAAGCGATCCGCCAGATACGGCACGAGATCGGAAGGGACCGGTGTTTCTTCCTCCACGTGTCCCTGCTTCCGTACATCGGCCCGTCCGGCGAGCTGAAGACGAAGCCGACGCAGCATTCGGTCGCGGCGCTGCGCTCGATCGGCATTCAGCCCGACGCGATCGTCGCCAGGTCCGACCGGCCGATCAGCGACGGGCTGAAGCGGAAGATCAGCCTGATGTGCGACGTGGACGAGGAGGCGGTCGTCTCCGCCCCGGACGCGCCGTCCATCTACGACATCCCCAAGGTGCTGCACGCCGAGGGCCTCGACGCGTACGTGGTACGCCGGATGGGCCTGTCGTTCCGCGACGTCGACTGGAGCGAGTGGGACGACCTGCTGCGCCGGGTGCACCGGCCGGCCAGGTCGATCACGATCGCGCTCGTCGGGAAGTACGTGGACCTGCCGGATGCCTACCTGTCGCCCGCCGAGGCGCTGCGGGCGGGCGGCTTCGCCAACGACGCGAAGGTCGACATCCGGTGGGTGACCAGCGATGACTGCGAGGACCCCGAGTCCGCCGCCAGTCAGCTCGACGGCGTCGACGGCGTGCTCATCCCCGGCGGGTTCGGCGTGCGCGGCATCGAGGGGAAGATCGGCGCGATCCGGTACGCCCGCGAGAACGGGATCCCGCTGCTCGGCCTCTGCCTCGGGCTCCAGTGCGCCGTCATCGAAGTGGCCAGGGATCTGGCCGGGCTGGACGCGGCCAACAGCACGGAGTTCGATCCGGTCACGCCGCACCCGGTGATAGCGACCATGGCTGACCAGGTGGACGTGGTCGCGGGGGAGCGGGACATGGGCGGCACCATGCGGCTCGGCCTGTATCCGGCCGTGCTGCAGCCGGGAACGATCGTCGGCGAGCTGTACGGCACCGCCTCGGTCTCCGAGCGGCACCGCCACCGTTACGAGGTGAACAACGCCTACCGCGCGGCGCTCGAGGACGCCGGCCTGGTCTTCTCCGGGCTGTCGCCGGACGGGCGGCTGGCCGAGTTCGTGGAGCTGGCGCCGGACATGCACCCGTTCTTCGTCGCCACCCAGGCGCACCCGGAGTTCCTGTCCCGCCCGACCCGGCCGCATCCGCTGTTCAGCGGCCTGATCGCCGCCGCCCTCGCCAGGTCCAGGACCGCCGCCGACGCCGCCAGCCGGGCGGTAGCCAGTGCCTGACATCCCCGCGGCCTTCGAGGATGTTCCCGAACAGTTGCCGGTGGTCTCCTCCGCCACGCAGCTGGGGGGCGGGCTGATCTCCGTACGCGCCGACAAGGTCCGCTTTCCCGATAATCAGATAGCTGAACGGACGGTGGTCACTCACCCGGGCGCGGTCGCCGTGCTCGCGGTGGATGACGACGATCGCGTGCTGATGATCAGGCAGTACCGGCATCCTGTTGGCCGGCTGCTGTGGGAGATCCCCGCGGGCCTGCGCGACGTGGACGGCGAACCACTGCACAAGACCGCCGAGCGGGAACTGCTCGAGGAAGCCGGCTACGCAGCCCGCGAGTGGCACACGCTCATCGACTACTTCTCCTCGCCTGGGTATTCCACGGAGCGGCTGCGGGTCTTCCTCGCCCGCGACCTGACGCCGGCCGCCGACCCGGGGTTCGTGCGCGAGCACGAGGAGGCGTCCATCGAGGTCAGCTGGCTGCCGCTGGATGAGGCGGTGAGGGCGGCGCTGGCCGGAAAGCTGCACAACGGGGTGACGATCCTGGGCGTCCTGGCCGGGTATGCTGCCAGGTCGGACGGGTTCGCGGCACTCCGCCCCGCTGACGCGCCCGAGTCCTAGGCAACGGCGCCTGGAGAGAGGACCAGAGCTGTCATGAAGGTTGGTGTTCCCCGTGAGCTGAAAAACCACGAGTACCGTGTCGCGATCACGCCGGCAGGCGCGCACGAGCTGGTACGCGACGGGCACGAGGTACTCGTGGAGGCCGGCGCCGGTGCCGGCTCGGCCATCCCTGACGAGGACTTCGCCTCGGCGGGCGCGAAGATCGCCCCGGCCGCCGACGACGTGTGGGGGGCGGCGGACCTGGTCCTCAAGGTGAAGGAGCCGATCGCCGAGGAGTACCACCGGTTGCGCCGCGGGCAGGTGCTGTTCACCTACCTGCACCTGGCCGCGTCGCGGGCCTGCACCGACGCGCTGCTGTCGGCCGGCGTAACCTCGATCGCGTACGAGACCGTGCAGCTGCCGGACGGCTCGCTGCCGCTGCTGGCGCCGATGTCCGAGGTCGCGGGCCGGATGGCGCCGCAGGTCGGCGCGCATCACCTGCAGCGGGACGGAGGCGGCCGCGGCGTGCTGATGGGCGGCGTCTCCGGCGTGTACGCGGCGAAGGTCGTGGTGCTGGGCGCGGGCGTGTCCGGCATGAACGCGGCGGCGATCGCCCTCGGCATGCAGGCCGAGGTCCTGCTGGTGGACAAGAACGTCGCGCGGCTGCGCTCCGCGGACGCGATCTACCAGGGCCATTGCCAGACGGTGGCGTCCAACGCCTACGAGATCGAGCGGGCGGTCATCGACGCCGACCTGGTGATCGGCGCGGTCCTCGTCCCAGGCGCCAAGGCGCCGAAGCTGGTCGGCGACGAGCTGGTGTCCCGGATGAAGCCCGGATCGGTGCTGGTGGACATCGCCATCGACCAGGGCGGCTGCTTCGAGGGCTCACGGCCCACGACGCACGCGGACCCGACCTACCGGGTGCACGACTCGCTGTACTACTGCGTCGCCAACATGCCCGGCGCGGTGCCGCACACGTCGACGTACGCGCTGACGAACGTCACGCTGCCGTACGCGGTGGAGATAGCCAACCGGGGCTGGCGGGACGCGCTGCGCGCCGATCACCCGCTCGCGCTCGGCCTGTCCACCTACGACGGTGAGCTCACCTCTCACCCGGTCGCCGAGGCGCACGGCCTGTCCCACACCTCCCTGGCCGAGATCCTCAACTAGGGCATCTCCCATGGTCACCGCGCGGCCCGTGGTCACCGTGCGGGAAGCGGTGCGGGAGTACCTGGAGCACCTGATCGTGGAGCGCGGGCTGGCGGCCAACACGATCGAGTCCTACCGGCGTGACCTGCGCCGTTACGCGGACATGCTGGCCGCGAGGGGGAAGACCGCGGTTGGCGGCGTGAGGCCGGCCGACGTGGCGGGATTTTTGGCGTCGCTGCGCCAGGGCGATGAGAACCACCCGCCGCTCGCGGCCGGCTCCGCCGGCCGCGCGGTGGTCGCGGTGCGCGGTCTGCACGCGTTCGCGCGGGCCCAGGGGATGACGCCGGACGACCCGGCGCGGGAGATAGCTCCCCCGGCTCCGCCGAGGCGGCTGCCGAAGGCGATCACCCTTCGCGAGGTGGAGCGGCTGCTCGACGCCGCGGGGCCGGTCACCGGCGACGATCCGCGTGCCCTGCGGGACCGCGCGCTGCTCGAGTTCCTGTACGGCACCGGCGCCCGGATCTCCGAGGCCGTGACCCTGGACGTCGACGACCTCGACCTCGCGGCGGATCCCGCGGTGCGGCTGGCCGGGAAGGGCGGCAAGCAGCGGATCGTCCCCGTGGGCAGCTACGCGGTCCGTGCGCTGGAGGCATACCTGGTGCGAGCGCGCCCGGCGCTGGTCGCGCGGCAGGTCTCCGCGAGCGCCGCGGTCTTCCGTAACGCGCGCGGCGGCCGCCTGACCAGGCAGGGCGCGTGGGGCGTGCTGCAGGCCGCCGCCCGCCGGGCGGGCGTGGAGGGGGTGTCACCGCACACGCTGCGGCACTCGTTCGCGACGCACATGCTGGACGGCGGCGCGGACATCCGGGTCATCCAGGAACTGCTCGGCCATGCCTCGGTGACCACCACGCAGGTCTACACCCTGGTCACCGTCGACAAGCTCCGCGAGGTCTACGCCGCCTCCCACCCCCGCGCCCTCGGTTAGCAAAGCGCGGGCAAGGCGAACCCGTCCGGCAATCTGAGTTCCTGCCTGGTCCGCTGCGTGGCAGCCATGACCCACGACCGGAAGCTGGCGGTATCCTCGGCGGCCTCGCGGGCCGTGAGCAGCCAGGCGGTTGCGTCTTTCAGATTCACCATGGCCCCGTCCCGTTGCCTGAGCGCGCGGTCAAGCGCTCGCCGGCAGTGCTCCATGTTCCCGGCTAGGCCGAGAGCCGTCGCAAGGCTGGCCTGACCGTAGATGCTCGTGCGGCCTGAGACCGGGGCGTAGTAGCGAACCACGTCATCGGCCGAGCGGAAATGGGCGCGCAGTGTTCTGATCTCCTTCGCCGCACGCTCTGCCTTCGCGTGTGCCGCCTGAATGAATTCGGTACTGTCCGCCGGGCTGAACCCCTCAACCTGCCCGCCAATCTCGAAGATGTAGCGGTCGGCCGGGTGCCGCAGGAACATCAGGCCGCTGTGCTGGTCAGCCATTCGTATGTCACCCCCGTAGGCCCCCCGACTCGTTGGGAACGGCAAACGTTGGCTGCGGCGCCACTAGCCGCAGTGGCCGGCAACGCTGAGGCGGATGGTGATGCTTCGGTTACCTGTGGCGAATACGAGCGGGACGCAAGAGGCGGCGGCACGCAGGTAGATCCCGCCCGCGTACCCGTCCCAGACGCCGGGCGGCTGCCGGCAGGCGGTCAGCACGAGCGAGCTGACGATGCCGTAGGTTCCGTAGCTGATCGCGGCCCGCTGGCGCCACGAGGGCGGCACGCTGACGGTGACCGGACCGGTGCCCGCCCGGATCAGGATCCCGCGCTTTTGCCAGTACCGCCACGGACCGTCGCCTGTCGCCGGAACCAGCGCCTGTGAATAGCCCGCATAGACGTATATCCGCCCGAGCGCAAACTGGGCGCCGGCCGCCGGGCCCGGAGATGCCACGAATCCGCTGACCCCGCCGGACTGGTAGGAGCACGCCGGCGCGCCGACGCCCGCTGAGGTCACCGCGCTCGCTGACGTGCCAGATCCGGCCGGCCCGCGGCCGGGACTGCCGGTACAAGACGCCAGAAGCATCACCGCGCCCAGGACGCAGCACAACATAGCCCCCAGGCCTCCACGCGAGCGTCCGCGCATGCTCTAGGTATACCGCAGGCCATCCGAAGCGGTAAGCGCCTCGGGGCCGCCGCCGGTCCCAGACGGGACGGACGGGCCTCAGACGGGGTGCTCGGTGGGACCGTTGACGTAGCGGCGCCCAGACGGCGTCCGCCATTCGTGCCAGCCCGGCAGCGTCTGGGTGACCGACCAGCCTTCGCTCTGTTTCACCTGGTGGTCGCAGCGGCAGCGGGGCCCGCAGTTGCACAAGTCGGTGCGGCCGCCCCGGTGATAGGGGGTGGCATGCTCGAAATCACACTGCCTGGCCGGCCGTCGGCACGGCGGGAAGGTGCAGGTGCCATTGCGGATCTGCACGAGGTGCCGAAGCAGGCCGCTGGGGTGGTAGCCGGCCGACTCATATCTGTGGTCACACTCGGTCAGCGGTATCGGGCCGAGGCCGACGGTGAATTCCTTGCCGCCTCCCGTGCTGAGGGTCCATGTTCGGTAGCCGCCGGGCGGCCCGTGACCGTCTCGCTGGGTGAATGCAGGGCCGTCGCGTGTGCGTGTCCCGCCGGTGCCCGGATCGCCGGTGCCGGGGCGGCCGGTGCCGGGGCGGCCGGTGCCGGGGTCGCCTGGGTCGCCGCGTTTACTGGTGGTGCCACTGGTCCGCCGGGCGGGACGGGCGCAGCCGTGGCCGATGGCGTGGCCCTGGTCGTTGGTGACGGTGACGCACCATGTCGACCGGTTGCTGGCGGCGGCTGCGGTGGCCATGTCGCGGGCCAGGGCGGGGTCGATGGCGCCGAGCCCGGCCAGGTGCCCGGGCCGGTCTGCGAGGCCGAGGAGCGTGGCGAGGGGAATGGTGAGGTTGACGTTGGCCGCCAGCCCGGAACCGGTGCCGTTGCCCACCGGGGCTCCGCCCGCCGGGGCGCCGCCCGCCGGATCATCCTCGCCGGTCCCCGAGCCGCCGTTACCGCTTCCGCTGTTCCCGTCCTCGCTCTGGCCGCCGCCGTTCCCAGCCTCCGCGTCCGGCTGAGCGCGGCGGCCGTCCGCCGGGGCCGTCATGGCGTCGCGGGCGTCGCGGCCGAGCAGCAGGTCGATGTAGGCGCGGATGCGCAGCAGGTCCATCGGGTGGCCGGGGAACACCCTGGCTTTCTTGTAGGCCAGGGCGCGGTCCTGGATCGCCTGGTTGCACATCAGCCCCTCGTCGGTGGGCAGCGCGAACCCGGCCAGGTTCGCCGTGCCGTTGGCCGCGTCCTGCCAGAACTCGACCCGGGCGTGCTCGCGCTGCGCCTGCTCCCGGCGCCGCCTCGCGCCGTCGGGGTCGACGGCGATGACGATCCGGTGGATGATCTCCCGCACTTCGCCGGGGGCCTTGCCGGCCAGTTTGGGGGCGGCGCGGCGGTCGGCCTCGGCGGCCTGGGTGTCGGTTAGCGGGCCGGTGGCCTCGGCGATGATCGATGCCTTATGACCCGAAATCGCGCCGGTGTCCAGCGCGTGAGCGGTTTCCGGCAGCCTGGCCAGGGCGTGGGCGGTGTCGAGCAGTTTACCGGCGGCGCGGGCGGAGATGGCCAGCTCGGCGCTGATCTGCTGGGCCAGGCCCCGCGCCCACGCGCCGGGCAGCCCGCCCGGGCCGCGGCCCTCCAGCCCCGGCTGCGGGTGGCGGCGGATCAGTTCCCGGATCAGGCCGAGCTTGCCCGCCTCGCACCACGCGGACAGCTTGTCGAACCCGCCGAGCATGCCGAGCACCGCATCATCGGAGGCGCCCGCCGGGCGGCGGTGCGGCCCGGCGAGTTCGTCGAGCACGACGCCCATCACCGCCGAGGCGATCTCCCCGTCCAGGGCGCAGCCCTGCTCGAACGCGGCATACCCTCCTGCCGCCCGCGCCGCCACCCCGGCACTCCCGCCGGGGAACCCCGGAACCGGCCCGCGCGGGGCAGCGGACGGGTCCTCATCCCGCCCGTGCCCGGAGACCGGTTCCTGCGGCATGTGAAACCACCGCCCGTTTGGATAACTAGGGTTTCAAGAATCTAATTCAAATACTAGTGCTAGTTCATGATCATTTCAAGCCGCTATGGTTATCCGGGAGCCCTTTTTGCTTACCCGCGAGACCGCACCGGCTGCGAATCAGCGTTCCCGATCGTTCTCAGCCCTCGCCGCGAGATGGATGCAGCTCGTTTCGAGTGATGGAGGTCTGTACATTGGGCGTGTACCGCCGTGTGCGTCATCCCCTTGTCACCGGGTGTGCGGGATCTGGGGTGCGGTGGTGGCTAGCCCGTTGAGGATGACTTCGGTCTCCCAGCGCAGCAGGTCATGGTGCTGCCCGGGGGTGGCGGATGCTGCGGGGACGCGGTCCAGGGCCGCGGCGGTGACGAACAAGGCGAGCAGGTCGAGCGCGGCGGGGATGGCCGTTTCGGGGATCTGCCCTTCGGCGAGCAGTTCCCGTACCCGCGCGGTGATCTGGCGCGCGTTCGGGCCGGAGGGGACCTTGGCCAGGGCCACCTGGGCGAGCCCGCCGTGGCCGCTGGCGGCCTGAACCGACTTGATCAGCAGCCAGCTCAGGCGCTCCCGCCAGGTGCCTGCGGGGATGGCCGCCTGAACGACGGCGGCCATGACGTGATCGAACATGGCGTCCAGCAGGTCCTCCCGGCTGCGGATGTATACGTACAGGGCGGACGCGCTGGTATCCAGTGCGGTCGCGACGCGGCGCATGGTGACGGCATCCAGGTTCTCGGTGTCGGCGATGTGCAGGGCCGTCTCGATGATGGCTGCCCGGCTCAGCGCCGGGCGGATCGCCTGGCCCCGGCGGCTGACCGGTTCGCGTGCCCGTGGCTCCATGCCGTAAGTTTACGTACAATGTTCGTCAGCGAACAGCGTACGTCGGCGTCGGCGTCGGCCCGGCACCGGTGCCTACGCCAGAATGGGTGATCAGGTATGAAACTGGGCTTGCTGCTGGGATTCTGGGGTGCTGACGGGCCGCCGCACGGCCTGCTCCCTGCGGTACGCGAGGCCGAGGCCATCGGCTATGAGTCGGTGTGGACGTCGGAGGGCCACGGCTCGGACGCGCTGACGCCGCTTGCCTGGATCGGGGCGCATACCAGCACTATCCGGCTGGGCACGGCTGTCATGCACATGGCCGCGCGGGCGCCCGCGGCCACCGCGATGGCGGCGCTGAGCATGGATCACCTGTCGGCCGGCCGGTTCGTGCCCGGCCTGGGCCTGTCCGGGCCGGACCTGGTTCGGGGATGGTACGGCCAGCCGTTCGACCCGCCGCTTGGCCGTACTCGCGACTACCTGGCCATCGTGCGGCGTGTCCTGGCCGGCGACGCCCCTGTCGCCTATGCGGGCAGGCACCTGTCACTGCCGCTGCCGGCGCCGGACGGGAGCGAAGCGGTGGCACTCACCTCCACGGTCCGGCCGCTGCGCCCCGGCCTGCCCATCGTCCTGGGCGCCGAGGGCCCCGGGAATGTTGCCCTGGCCAGGGAGATAGCTGATGGCTGGATCGCCACCTATTACTCGCCGTACCGGGACGGTCATTACCGCGACGCGCTAGCGCTGGGCGCCGCCCGCCCGGGAGCACGGTGCGCGACAGGGGACTTCGAGGTCATCGGCACGGTTCCGGTCGTACTAGATGACGACACCGAAGCCGCGGCCGACCAGCTCCGCCCGGTGTTCGCCAGCTTTATCGGCCCTGCCGGCCGCAACTTCCACGCCCAGGCGCTGGTCAGGATGGGCCACGAGGACGTTGTCTCCAAGGTGAGCGCGCTGTGGATCGCGGGAAACCGCAAGGAAGCAGCCGCCGCGATCCCGACATGGCTCGTGGAACAGCTCGCGCTCATCGGCCCTGCGGGCAAGATCCGCGAAGAACTGCCCGCCTGGCGCGGCTCATTGCTCACGACGCTGGTGGTCTACGTGCCACTGCGCGCACAGATCCTGGGCCAGGTGGCCGAGCTGATCCTCGGCTGAGCCCGCACAATCACCGGCTGAGAGGGCGGGTCACGCCCCGAGCGTGTACTGGCCCTGCGCCGTGCCGGGATAGAGCCGATTAACCGGAAATCAGGCAAAACTCCAGGTCAGGACTCCCCCCAGAAGAGCTGCACCCCCGCGAGAGCCGAGAAGAGCACCGGGTTCCTCATCGGGGAATATCCTGTGTCTCATGCCTGACCGGCCATCTGACGCCGCGTGGCTGAAAATCCGCGCGGAGCCCGGGCTCTGTGGCGCCTGCGGGCATGCGAAGCTCAATGAGACACGGCGGGGCACGGTGTACCTGCGTTGTATGCGCGCCGCATGGGACGCGGCGCTTGCCCGCTACCCTCGTCTCCCCGTCACGCGGTGCGCGGGATTTGAGCGGCGCTGACGAACGAACGGCGGCGCAATCGGCGCAATCGGGGCGCCCCGTGCGCCGTGGCGGCGCCCTCGGTGCAGGCGCCCCGGGACAGGTGGCACGGAAATAAAGAGCCTATATCCGGCGCAAACGGCGAGTCGGCTTGCCGGGGGCCGGCCCAGGGCCTAGAGTCCCAACAGGTTTCGGGCACCGTCGCAGCCTTTTAAAGCCCCGGGAGGTTCATCACTGGTGGCAGCATCCCGCATCAGAGAGCCCGAGCCGGGCGAGCTAGGCCCGACTGGGCGGCCGGTATCCCCTTTCCCTGACCCCGAGCCACTTGCCGAGCATGGCCCGGCACGCATCGTCGCCATCTGCAATCAGAAGGGCGGCGTCGGCAAGACCACGACGACCATCAACCTGGGAGCGGCGCTGGCCGAGCAGGGCCGCAGGGTGCTGCTGGTCGATTTCGACCCGCAGGGCGCGCTCTCGGTGGGGCTGGGCATCCAGCCGCACGACATCGACAGCACCATCTACAACCTGCTCATGGAGCGCGACATCACCGCGCATGACGTGCTGTACAAGACCAGCATTAACGGCATGGACCTGCTGCCGAGCAACATCGACCTGTCCGGCGCCGAAGTCCAGCTGGTCCACGAGGTCGGGCGGGAGTACGTGCTCGGCGGCGTCCTCGAGCCGCTGGTGCCCGACTACGACATCATCCTGATCGACTGCCAGCCGTCCCTCGGCCTGCTGACCATCAACGCGCTGGCGTGCGCCCAGGGCGTGCTGATCCCGCTGGAGTGCGAGTACTTCGCGATGCGCGGGGTGGCGCTGCTGATGGAGACCATCGAGAAGGTGTCGCACCGGCTCAACCCGAAGCTGAACATCGACGGGCTGCTAGCGACCATGTACGACTCGCGCACACTGCACACGCGAGAGGTGCTGGCCAGCATCGTCAATGGTTTCGGCGACAAGGTTTTTCATACCGTGATCAACCGCACCGTGCGCTTCCCGGACGCTACTGTGGCCGGGGAACCCATCACGAGTTTCGACTCCGCGTCGATGGGGGCGAGTTCCTATCGCGAGCTTGCCAAGGAGGTTCTGGAGCGGTGGCGGCAGGCAGGAGGCGATCACGCCGGGTAAGCCTTCCCGGCGTCGCCGAACTGCTGCGTCCCGCCGCCGCGCCCGGCCCCGACGGCGGAGATGAGCGCCAGGCCTCCGGCCGTGAGAAGCACGCGCAGAAGATCACCGTCTACCTGACGGCGGACGAGCTGCTTGACCTCGAGCGCGCCAGGCTCGCGCTGCGCCGCTTCGGCGTCGCGGTCGACCGGGGCAGGCTGGTGCGCGAGGCGATCGCGGTGCTCCTCGCCGACCTGGATGCCCGGGGGAAGGAGAGCCTGCTGGCCCGCCGGATCGGCATGCGCGACGAGCCCAGCGGCGACTCCGCCAACGAGCCCAGCCGCGACTCCCCGAACGGGACCAGCGGCGACGCCCCCAACGGGACCAGCGGCGGCAACGGGGTCGCCCCGGCGGCCAGCGGAGCCGCGTGGGAGGGCGAGGCGGGCACGGTCTCGCGGCGGCCGCAGCGGCAGCCGTAACGGTTCGGGGCAGCCGTGACGGGCGCACGGGTCCGCTACGGTCGTACCGTGGTTACGGCGGCGGGTGACACGATGACAGGCAACGTTGTTCCAGGTGAGGCGGCCGACGCGCCGCGGGGCGCGGGCGGCTTCGAGGTGCACCTCGACGTGTTCGAGGGGCCGTTCGACCTCCTGCTCGCGCTGATCTCCAAGCACAAGCTGGACATCACCGAGGTGGCGCTGTCCCAGGTCACCGACGAGTTCATCGCCTACATCCGGCAGCGCTCCGATGGCTGGGACCTGGACCAGGTGAGTTACTTCCTCGTCGTCGCGGCCACCCTGCTCGACCTGAAGGCCGCCAGGCTGCTGCCGTCGGGCGAGGTGGAGGACGAGGAGGACCTCGCGCTGCTGGAGGCCCGGGACCTGCTGTTCGCGCGGCTGCTGCAGTACCGGGCGTACAAGGAGGTCGCGGCGGTGTTCGCCGCCCGGATGGCCGCCGCCGCCCGGCGCTTCCCCCGCCGGGTGCCGCTGGAGCCCCGGTTCGCGCAGCTCCTGCCCGAGGTGCTGCTCAACCTCGGCCCCCAGGAGTTCGCCGCGATCGCGGCCCGGGCGCTGACCCCGAAGGCGGCGCCGGTGGTGTCGACGGAGCACATCCACGCCCCGTTCATCAGCATCAGGGAACAGGCCGCGGCGATCGCGTCGCGGCTGCGGGGCCTGGGCAGGGCGAGCTTCCGGCAGCTGACCGCGGGAGCCGCGGGCAACTACGAGATCGTCGCGTCGTTCCTCGCGCTGCTCGAGTTGTACCGGGAGGACACGGTCGCATTCGAGCAGGTGGTGCCGCTGGGCGAGCTGTATGTCAGCTGGACCGGCGCGGGTGAGGACGGCAACGAGGACATGGGCGAGGACGATGTGCCATCGCACTGGGAAACGGATAGCGTCAGGGATCTGACGGCAGGTGATGAGTAGCACAATGACAAGCGACTTCATGGCGAGCCCGCCGGACGGGCCAGGGCAGGACGCGCAGGCCGCGGACGCCCAGGACGCGAACCCGCAGGCCGCGGACGGGCCGGGCCTGCGGGCCTCGCTGGAGGCGATCCTTCTCGTCGCCGACGAGCCGGTGTCCGAGGTGGTGCTCGCCCAGGTGCTCGAGCGGCCGCGCGGCGAGGTCGCCGCCGGGCTGCGCGACCTGGCAGCCTCCTGCGAAGCCGAAGGCCGCGGCTTCGACCTGCGGGAGATCGCCGGCGGATGGCGGTTCTACACCCGCGAGGACTGCGCGCCGCTGGTCGAGCGGTTCGTCAGGGACGGGCAGGAGGTCAGGCTCACCCAGGCGGCGCTCGAAACGCTCGCGGTCGTCGCCTACCGGCAGCCGGTCAGCCGGGCCCGGATATCCGCGGTACGCGGAGTCAACTGCGACGGTGTCATCAGGACGCTGGTGCTGCGCGGCCTCGTCGAGGACGCCGGCACCGACCAGGAGACCGGCGCCATCCTGTACCGCACCACCGGGTACTTCCTCGAGCGGCTTGGCGTGGCCAGCCTGGCCGACCTGCCTGACCTGGCGCCTTTCCTGCCGGATGACGTCGAGGACATCGAGGACGGGGGAGCGTGACATGCCGGACGACATCGACCCGGGCTGGCGCGACGGGATCGACGGCGGGGAGCGCGACGGGCTCACCGACGTGCCCGGCGGCGTCCGGCTGCAGAAGGTGCTCGCCGCCGCCGGCGTGGGCAGCAGGCGGCACTGCGAGGAACTGATCGGCGCCGGGCGAGTCGACGTGGACGGGCAGACCGTCCGCAGGTTCGGCGCCAGGGTCGACCCGGACCGCCAGGTGATCAAGGTGGACGGCAAGCGCATCCCGGCCCGGCAGGACCTGGTGTACCTGGCGTTCAACAAACCGCCGAAGGTCCTCACCGCGATGTCCGATCCGCGCGGGCGCCGGACGGTCACCGACTTCCTCGGGGACCGGGCGGAACGGCTGTTTCACATCGGCAGGCTGGACTACGACACCGAGGGCCTGATGCTGCTCACCAACGACGGTGAGCTGGCGCACCGGCTCGCCCACCCGAGCTATGAGGTCGCCAAGACGTACCTCGCGGACGTGGCCGGCCCGGTGCCCAGGGACCTGGGGCGGCGGCTCGCCACCGGAATCGAGCTCGAGGACGGGGTCGCCGTGGCGGACCGCTTCCGGGTCGTCGAGCGGGCCGGGTCCCGGGCGCTGGTCGAGATCACGCTGCACGAGGGGCGCAAGCACATCGTCCGTCGGATGCTCGCCGAGGCGGGCCACCCGGTCAGCCGGCTGGTCCGCACCGACGTTGGTCCCGTCCGGCTGGGCAACCTTCGCCCCGGCAGCACCCGTGACCTTTCAACCAGGGAAATAGGTGAGCTGTATGCCGCCGTCGGCCTGTAGCCTGAGTGCCGGTGACGGGGGGGTGACGGGAGGAGACGAGGAATGGTCCGGGCGATCCGTGGTGCGGTGCAGGTCGACGCGAACGAGCGGGACGCGATCCTGGATGGCGCCGCTGAGCTGGTGAACGCGGTGATGAACCGCAACGACCTGACCACCGACGACGTGATCAGCGTGCTGTTCACCGTCACCCCGGACCTGACCGCCGAGTTCCCCGCGCTCGCCGCGCGCAAGATCGGGTTCCACGACGTGCCGCTCATCTGTGCCACGGAGATCCCGGTGCCCGGTGCGATGCCCCGGGTCGTCCGCCTGCTTGCGCACGTCGAGTCCACGCGCCCGCGGTCGGAGATCCAGCACGTGTACCTGCGCGGCGCCGCCGCGCTGCGGCTCGACATAGCGCAGTGACGTGAGCTCCGCGACGCGCGTCCTGATCATCGGAACGGGCCTCATCGGCACCTCGGCCGGGCTCGCGCTGCGCGAGCGGGGCGTGTCCGTCTGGCTCTCCGACACCGACCAGGCGTCGGTGCGGCTCGCGGCCCAGCTGGGAGCCGGGGAGCCGCTGCCGGATGACGGCGGCCGTGCCAGGGCGGATGTCGCGCTGATCGCCGTCCCGCCCGACGCCGTGGCGGCCACGCTGGCGGACGCACAGGCGCGCGGCCTTGCCCGCTGGTACACCGACGTCGCGAGCGTCAAGGTGCTCCCCGTCAGGCAGGCCCGCGAGCTTGGCTGCGACCTGGCCAGCTACGTGCCCGGGCACCCGCTGGCGGGCCGCGAAAGGCACGGCCCCGCCGCGGCGCGCGCCGACCTCTTCCTCGGCCGCACGTGGGCGCTGTGCCCGCTGCCCGAGACGTCGCCCGGGGCGCTGTCGGCGGTAACCGCTCTGGCGACGTCGTGCGGCGCGGACACGGTGATCACCCGCGCGGCGACGCACGACCGCTGGGTCGCCCTGGTCTCGCACGCGCCGCACGTCGTGGCCGCGGCGATGGCGGCCCGCCTGGAGAAGGCGCCGCCGGGCGCGCTCGGCCTCGCCGGGCAGGGGCTGCGCGACGTGACCAGGATCGCGGCCGGCGACCCGCGGCTGTGGGGGCAGATTCTCGCGGCCAACGCGGCGCCGGTCGCCAGGGTGCTGGCCGAGGTGGCCGCCGACCTGGCCAAGGCCGCCAGCACGCTGGTCACGTACGCCGACGCACCGGCCGCGGAGGACGCGGTGTCCGGCCTGCTGCGCCGCGGCCGTGCGGGTACCTCCAGGATCCCGGGAAAGCACGGCGGAACGCCCCGGGATTTCACCCTCGTGCAGGTCGTCATCCGCGACCAGCCGGGCGAGCTCGCGCGGCTGTTCGCCGCGGCGGGCGACGCGGGAGTCAACATCGAGGACGTCCGGATCGAGCACTCGCCGGGCCTGCCGGTGGGCGTCGCCGAGCTGTATGTGCGCCCGGCCGAGGCGGCCTTCCTGCTGGCGGCCGCGGAGAAGGGCGGCTGGCCGGTTCGCCGCTAGCTGGGCCGCGGGCAGGCCGCGAGAGACCCGGCCAGGGCCCGTGTGCGACACTGACGGTCATGGAAGAGGATTCGCCGGAAGCCGCCGGACATCACGCGGACGCCGCCGAAAACACACCGGAGGCCACCGAACGCGACGGCAGGCCGGATCTCGAGGACGTCAAGCGCCAATTCCGCGCCGCGCTCGACCGTAAGCGCGCCGCCCACGCGAGCGACGCGGCCGGCACGGACGGCCGGGAACCCAGCAGGGTGCACGGAACCCACGGCCCCGCCTCGAGCCGCCGCTCCTTCCGCCGCAAGAGCGGAGGTTAACGCGGTTCACCGGGTTCCCGCGGGTCATCCGGCCGGGCGAACACAGTAACCTATCCGACGTGTGTATTTCAGCCGGGCCAGTCATCGCCGTGGACGGGCCGTCCGGATCGGGGAAGTCCAGCGCCTCACGCGGCGTGGCGCGCGCGCTGGGGCTGCGCTACCTGGACACCGGGGCCACGTACCGCGCGCTGACCTGGTGGCTGCTGTCCCGCGGCGTGGACACGGCCGACGCCGCCGCGGTGGCCGGGCACGCGGGCGAGCCGCGGATCGAGGTCAGCACCGACCCGGAGAACCCGCGGACGCGGGTTGACGGCAGGGACGTAACCGCACAGATCCGGTCGCGCGAGGTATCCACCGCGGTCAGCGCGGTGGCCGCGGTCCCGGAGGTCCGTGCGCGCCTCGTCGCGCTGCAGCGCGGCGTCATCGCCGGGACCGGCTCCGGCATCGTCGCCGAAGGCCGTGACATCGGGACGGTGGTGGCGCCGGACGCCTGCCTGAAGGTGTACCTGACGGCGGCCGGGCTGGCCCGGGCGGCCCGCCACGCCGGGGATCAGGGCACGTCCGTCGCGGAGACCGAGGCGGATCAGGCCCGCCGCGACGGGCTGGACGCGGCGCAGTCGGCAAAGGCCGCCGACGCGGTGGAGATCGACTCCACCGACCTCGGGCTCGATGAGGTGGTCGGCCTGATCGCACGTCTGGCGCGGGAGCGATCCGGCTTGTCCTGCGTGCCGGAGACAACCCGTTGATACCGAACGGAAGCGCCGGCTCCCTCGACGACGAGGCGGCTCCCGGCGGCGAGAATGACGTGGCGGACGTCGGTACCCCGCAGGCGCAGCCGGTCGTCGCCGTCGTAGGCCGGCCGAACGTCGGCAAGTCGACCCTGGTGAACCGCATCCTTGGCAGCCGCCAGGCGGTCGTGGAGGACACCCCCGGCGTCACCAGGGACCGGGTGGCCTACGACGCGATCTGGCGCGGCCGCACCTTCACGCTGCTGGACACCGGCGGCTGGGAGCCGTCGGCCCGGGGCCTGGCGGCGCAGGTGGCGGCGCAGGCGCGGATCGCGGTCGAGATGGCGGACGCCGTGCTGTTCGTGGTGGACGCCCGGGTGGGCCCCACCGACGCGGACGAGGCCGTCGCGGGCGTGCTGCGCCGGTCGGGCAAGCCGGTCGTGCTGGCGGCCAACAAGGTCGACGACGCAAAGTCCGAGGCCGACGCGGCGTCGCTGTGGTCGCTCGGCCTGGGCGAGCCGGTGCCGGTCAGCGCGCTGCACGGCCGCGGCAGCGGCGATCTGCTCGACGTCCTGCTCGACGCGCTGCCGGAGGCGCCGCCGGAGCGGCCTTCCGAGGGCGGCCCGCGCCGGGTCGCGCTGCTCGGCCGCCCGAACGTCGGGAAGTCCAGCCTGCTGAACAAGCTCGCCGGTGAGCAGCGCGCGCTCGTCGACGCCGAGGCCGGCACCACCAGGGACCCGGTGGACGAGCTCATCGAGCTTGGCGGCACGACCTGGCGTTTCGTGGACACGGCGGGGATCAGGCGGCGGTTCAGGGAGAACCAGGGCGCGGACTACTACGCGGCGCTGCGCACCGCGGGCGCGCTGGACCGCGCCGAGGTGGCGGTCGTGCTGATCGACGCGAGCGAGCCGCTCACCGAGCAGGACCTGCGGATCGTGTCCATGGTCATCGACGCCGGCCGGGCGCTGGTCATCGCGTACAACAAGTGGGACCTGACCGACGAGGAGCGGCGCCGTTACCTGGAGCGCGAGATCGACCGGCAGCTGTACAACGCGCGCTGGGCGCCCCGGGTCAACATCTCCGCCGCGTCCGGGCGGCACGTGGACCGCCTCGTACCGGCGATCGAGCAGGCGCTGGCGAGCTGGGAGACCCGGATACCGACGGGACGGCTCAACGCCTGGCTGACCGGCCTGGTCGGGTCGACGCCGCCGCCGGTCCGCGGCGGTCGCCAGCCCAAGATCCTGTTCGCCACCCAGGCGGGCATCCGCCCGCCACACTTCGTGCTGTTCACCACGGGATTCCTCGAGGCGTCCTACCGGCGGTTCATCGAGCGCCGCCTCCGCGAAGAGTTCGGCTTCGAGGGCACCCCGGTGCGCCTGTCGATGCGCATCAGGGAGAAGCGCGGCACCCCCGCCCGCCGCTCGTAACGCCCGCATCCCTGCGCTGTCGCTCAGGAATACCCGTCACTTCTGTACCGAATTCGCCGGTACAGAAGTATTTGGGCAACAAAACAACCCGCTCGGGCGTCCTTCTCAGTACCAGGGGGGATCGGCTGCGGTCCTGGCGTGGTCCGGGGCCGCGAGAGAAGGGGCTCAGGTGACACGAAGAATCGCACTAAGCCTGGTAGTTGCGGTGGCCGGAGCCACATCGGTGCTGGCGGGAACCCTGGCCGCCGCCGGGCCGGCCGCGGCGGGGGCCACGCGGCCCAGCGCCGGGATCGGCGGCCATACGACCGGAGCGGCCGCGGGTAACCCGTTCTGCGCGAAGCTCAAAACCCACTGGCTGGCGTCCGCCGGGGCGCAGGCGTTCTGCTTCGGCGCGCCGGGCAACACCGCGGGAACTCCCCGGGCCGCCGCCGTCCCGCACCCGGCGGGTTCCCCGGCGCCGCGCAACGTGGACGCGGCCAGCTTCGCTGAGGACGTCAACCCCGCAGGAGTGCGCGCGTACGGCCAGTCCGAGGTGTCGGTCGCGGCCGCCGGCCGGTACGTGGTGGAGGCGTGGAACGACTCCACCACCTTCTTCACGTACTGCGGCGCGGCGCAGAACAAGGAGGAGGGAACCGGCTTCGGGTTCTCGGCCGACGGGGGCAAGACCTTCACCGACCTGGGCGGCCTGCCCAACGCCAACTGCAGGAACTACCTCTACGGCGGCGATCCGAGCGTCGCCGCGTACCGGGTGGGCGGCAGGACGTACTTCTACATCTCGAGCCTGTACAACTCGACAGCCGGCTCCGGCACGTCGCAGATCGCCATGGACGCCTGCGAGGTCGCCGGGACGGGGAGCCGGGCGACGCTGAGCTGCGGGCAGCCGGTGATCATCGGCAACAGCACGTTCTGCAGGACGGTCGGGAAGACGCTGGAATGCGACTTCCTCGACAAGGACTTCATCGCCGTCGACCCGGCGCACCACCGGCTCTACGCCTCCTACACCGATTTCCCGCTCGTCGCCGCGACGTTCGGCACGAACATCGACGCCAGCGTCTGCGACCTGGGTAACGCCGCGGGCGGGATCGGCCCCGCGGGCGGCACGCCGGCGGCTCCCGCCTGCGAGACCAACGCGCCCGGCACGCGCCCGTACCTGAACATCACCCCCGCGTCGGCCAGCGCGTGCGAGAACGAGGGCGCCTACCCGGCGGCCGATCCCGCCACCGGCGCGCTCTACGTCGGGTACGAATTCAACCTCGGCACCAACGAGGGCTACCCGCCGTGCTCCACCGCCGCCACGCCGACCAGCGACGTGCTGGCCAAGGTTCCGCCTGGGTGCCTGCCGCTGGTGAAGACCGCCACGTGCGGCGCGTCGGCGAAGATCGGTGTTCCCCTGACCTCCATCGATTCCGAGGTCATTCCCGGGTTCAACCGCGCCCCGACGGACTGGCCGCGGGTGGCGGTCAGCGACCCAGCGGGCACCGTGTCCATGGTGTGGAACGACGCCCGTTACCATCCGCTGGGCGACGTCCTGCTGCAGAGCTTCAGCCTCGGGACGCTCGCGCCGGTGCAGTCCGCACCGGTACTGGTCGACAAGCCGGTCGCGGGCGGCCTGAACTTCATGCCCGCGGTCCGCGCCGCGGACGCCAGCGGCAAGCTCGACGTGACGTGGTTCTCCCGGAAGTCCCCGGCGACCGCGAACACGGACGTGTACGCCGCGATCGGGATCGACCCGCGGGCCGCGCGGGCGCCCGCGATGGACACCCGCATCACCAGCGTCGCCTCCAACTGGGACAACTCCACATCGGACATCACTCCCAACTTTGGCGACTACACCGACAACAACATCGTGACGACCGGCACCTGGCCGTACGTGGGCTCCACGCTGTACGTCGCGTGGAGCGACGGCAGGACCGGCGTGCCGCAGCCGTTCGAGGCGCACCTTCCCGGGTGACCGCACGTCCCGTTCGGCATAATTCCTCGGGTGCTGACCTCAGCGAAGATCACCGAGCTTGACCGCCGCCGGGTCTGGCATCCGTACGCCCCGATGCCGGGGTCCGTGCCGCCGCTCGTCGTGGAGTCGGCGTCCGGGGTGCGGCTGCGGCTCGCCGGCGGAGCGGAGCTGGTCGACGGCATGTCGTCATGGTGGGCGGCGATCCACGGCTACGCGCACCCCGCGCTGGACGCGGCCGCGCGCGAGCAGCTGGGGCGGATGAGCCACGTGATGTTCGGCGGCCTGACGCACGAGCCTGCCGTGCTGCTCTGCGACCGGCTGGCCGCGCTCGCCCCGGACGGGCTCGGGCACGTCTTCCTGTGCGACTCCGGCTCGGTGTCGGTCGAGGTCGCGGTCAAGATGTGCCTGCAGTACTGGCGCTCCCGGGGCCGCCCCGCCAAACAGCGGCTGCTGACCTGGCGGGGCGGCTACCACGGCGACACGTTCATGGCGATGTCGGTGTGCGACCCGGACGGCGGCATGCACCGCATGTGGGACGGGGTGCTGCCGCGCCAGGTGTTCGCTGGGCTGCCGCCGGGCGGGTTCGGCGCCGGGGTCGACCCGGCGTACGCGGCCGCGCTGACCCGGCTGATCGCCTCGCACGCCGCCGAGCTCGCGGCGGTGATCGTGGAGCCCGTCGTGCAGGGCGCCGGCGGGATGCGGTTCCACGATCCGGGGTACCTGCGCGTGCTCAGGGAGGCCTGCACCGGCAGCGGAGTGCTGCTGATCTTCGACGAGATCGCCACCGGGTTCGGCCGCAGCGGCTCGCTGTTCGCGGCCGGGCACGGTGGGGTCTCGCCGGACGTCATGTGCGTCGGGAAGGCGCTCACCGGCGGGTACCTGTCGCTGGCCGCGGCGCTGTGCACCGCCGAGGTCGCGGCCGGCATCTCCGAGGGCGAGCTGCCGGTCCTCGCGCACGGCCCCACGTTCATGGGAAACCCGCTGGCCTGCGCGGTCGCGAACGCGTCGCTCGACGTCCTGCTCGGCGGTGACGGGACGTACCCGCGCGGCTGGCGCGCCGAGGTGCTCCGCATCGAGGCGGCGCTGAGGAGCGGCCTGGCGCCGGCGGCCGGCCTGCCCGGCGTCGCGGACGTCCGCGTGCTCGGCGCGGTCGGCGTGGTGCAGCTCGAGCGCGAGGTGGACGTCGCCGCGGCGACGGCGGCCGCGGTGGCCGAGGGCGTCTGGCTGCGCCCGTTCCGCGACCTGATTTACACGATGCCGCCGTACGTGACCGGCGACGACGACCTGGCACGCGTCTGCGCTGCCGCCGTCGCCGCGGCCAGGCAAAACGGGCAGCCGTCCTAGAACTCCCCGTCCTTGGCCCCGCCGATGAAAGCATTCCATTCGGGTGCCGAGAAAACCAGGGCAGGCCCGTCTGGATGACGCGAGTCGCGGACGGCCACCTGGCGCCCGGAAAGGAATGCCACCTCCACGCAGTTGCCGCCCGTGGGGCCGCTGCGGCGGCTCTTCACCCACCGGGCACCGCCGAGATCCATGGCCGGCATCCCGTTACTCACGTTGCTCATGCTCCCCATCCTCCAGCTCCTTGATGATTCCGGTGAGGCTATTCAGCCGCGTTTTCCCGGGGCGTTACATGCGTTTCCGGTTAAGGCACGCGTGCGGTACGGCGCCGGCGCAGCGTAAGAGACGTCTTCCGGTGCCCGTAAGATACCGAACATGCGCTACCGACCCCTTGGTGGTTCCGGGCTGCTTGTTTCCGTGACCGGCCTCGGCTGCAACAACTTCGGAAGGGGCCTCGACGTGCACGGCACACGGGCGGTGGTGGACGCGGCCATCGACGCCGGCATCACGCTCTTCGACACCGCCGACATCTACGGCGGGGGCGGCGGGTCGGAGAGCGCGCTCGGCGAGGTGCTGGGCAGGCGCCGCGATCAGATCGTGCTGGCCACCAAGTTCGGCCATCAGCGCGCGGACATGGGTTATGGGCCGGCGGCGGGCGCCAAGGGCGGCCGGGCCTACATCAGGCGCGCGGTCACCGAGTCGCTCCGGCGGCTGCGCACCGACTACATCGACCTCTACCAGCTGCACACGCCGGACCCGCGGACGCCGGTCGAGGAGACGGTCGCCGCGCTCAGCGAGCTGGTGACCGAGGGGAAGGTCCGGTACATCGGCCACTCGAACCTCTCCGGCTGGCAGCTCGCGGACGCCGCGCACCTGTCCGCGAAGGATGGCCGGGTGCCGTTCATCTCGGCGCAGAATCACTGGTCGCTGCTCGAGCGGGCGGCCGAGACGGAGCTGGTCCCCGCCGCCCGGCACTTCGGCCTTGGCGTGCTCCCGTACTTCCCGCTGGCCAACGGGCTGCTCACCGGCAAGGTGCGGCGGGGCCAGCCACTGCCGGAAGGCATCCGGCTGGCGTCCCGGCAGAGTTTCATCACCGACGAGAAGCTGGACAGGGTGGAGGCGCTGATCGCCTGGGCGCGGGAACGCGGCGTCACCATACTCGAGGTCGCGATCGGGGCCCTGGCGGCGCAGCCGGGATGCAGCTCGGTCATCGCGGGGGCCATGAACCCGGAACAGGTGAAAGCGAACGCCGCGGCGGGCGAGTGGATTCCCTCCGAAGAGGACCTGGCCGGCATCGACGCGATCGTCCCGCCGCCGGCCCGCGAGGAGTGACGCGCCTCAGCCGCTCGCTATCGCCGCCTGGTAGAGGGCGGCCACGCGAGGCCCGAACACCGCGGAGTACGAAACGGACGGTGTGTCGCCGCCCTGCTGGTATCCGCCGATCACCCCGATCACGATGCCCTGGCCCGACGAGCTGCTGACGGCGGCGAGGAACGGGCCGCCGCTGGTCCCGTTGGCGTAGCCGCCGCAGTCGAACTCCAGCTGCGTGGAGCCGAAGCTCTCCGTCCAGTTGTCGCACACGACCGGCTGGCCCGCGTTGTCCGGGTACCCGATCACCCGGACGAGAGCGTGACTCTGCCCTCGGGTGCCGAGCTGCTCGGCGCCGGTGATGTCCTCGATGGGGCTGCTCTGGCTGGTCGGGCTGACCTGGAGGAAGGCGAAGTCGTCGTCCGCGCTGGCGGACGACTGCCAGGCCTTGTCGGTGTAGACGTGTGTGACCTGCCAGACGCCGAAGGGGTCCTTGCCGTTGTCGTAGTCGGGAACGAACGCGATGGACGAGCCCACACCCGTCACGCAGTGCGCCGCGGTGACCGCCAGGTCGCCGGCCGGGCTGTGCACGACGCTCGCGGTGCAGAAGTGCTGGCTGAGCTTCCCGTTCTGGGTGGTGAACAGCGCGCCCACCGCGGCGGTGCCGCCGAACCCCTGGCCGGCGTGTGACCGGCTGACGAAGTGGCCGACGGCGCGGGCGAGCCGGTGCACGATGTCAGTGGCGGCGCCGGTGGCGGCTCCATTCGCCGGCGGGATCATGACGATGGCTAGCGTCGCCAGCGCGGCAGTGACCGCGAGACGGCCTGACGGGCGGCCGAGCCAGCGTTCCCCGGGCCAGCGTTCCCCGGAATCGCCAGCAGGATCGCCGGAGACCCCGGCCAGGTCTGTGGCCGCAGAGTCCGCTTTCCTGCCGTGACGGCCGGTTCCCCGGGTCAGCCATCCCATCCGCACCTCCATCCACCACGGAAGCTCTCCGGCACCGGCAGGTGCCGCGATACGGCTCCGCTCCGCTTCATTGGCCCCATCCGCGCGATGATCATTCGTTGCTTAATTGTGATGGACGTAGTGGAACGTTACCAGAGGGCGAGCTAAGAGGTTCATAAGAGCTTCCCCGCGCCCCGCCCCGGAAACCGGACGCGCAGACCGCATACGGGCGCGCGGACGTGAGCAGGCGGCCGGCTGGCCGGCTAGCCACAGGTGATGCCGTCGAACGCGCAGGCCTCGGGGGTTGTCTCCGGCCCTTGGGCTGTGAAGTAGACGTTCAGTGTGCCGCCTGGCGGCAGCGACTGATCGTAGCTGGCCGGCTGCAGCAGGAGGATGCCGTTGCTGACATACCCGGTCGCGTTCCAGAACGACGTGATCTGATCCTGCGGCAGCGCGACGACGATCTGCCAGTCGCTGACCGGCTGCGCGGTGTTGTTCGTGACCTGGACCTGCCCCTCGAACCCGCCCGGCCACCGGTGCGGGACGAAGTACGTGACAACCGTTGCCGGGCCGCGGCCCGCCGCGGTCTGGGGCTGAGCAGGACTCGGCGTCGCCGGGGCCGGCGGCGGGCTCGGCGGCGGGCTGGGCGCCGGTACCGCCCTCCGGTGGCGGGGCGGATGCTGGGCGCGGCGCGGGGGAGGCGGCCCCGCCGGCGCGCCCGCGGCGCCGCTCGGAGCGATCACGGGCAGCGGCAGCGCCGTCGGTATGGGGAGGCCGGGTGCCGTGCCATGGCCGCCGGCGGCGATCCGCAGAATCGCCGTGCCGGCGAATGCGGCGATCACCGTGAGGCCGACGAGCACCGCCGACGCCGTCATGGCGAGCCACCGCCGCCTGTCCGGCGAGCCGCCCGGCGAACGGCGCGCCGCGTCACCCGGCGGGCCCGGTCGGCCCGGCGCGCCCGCCCGGCCGTCGTCGCCCGGGAAATCGGGGCCCGGGAAATCGGGGCCCGGGGAATCGAGCAGCAGCAGGGTCGGGCGGTACCGCTGGTTCCACTGCCGCGTGGTGTGATGGCGTCCCGCCGTCCGGCTGTCCATGGAGGGCCTGCCGGCTAACGCCGGGTCCGCTGACAGCGCTGACAGCGCTGACGCCGTTGGCGGCGTCTTCCCCGCGTTCCGGCACGTGTGTTGGTCATCCGTTGTCTCCCCCAACAGAGATAAGGATGCATCAAAGTAAGCCGTGAGCTTGTGAGTGTTCTATGCGTACATGTACCACTACTGTGACCGCCCCTGAAACTTTCAGAGCAACACATAAGAAATTGTTAACGCTCACAACCCGCCGTGACCAGGCCGTGAGCCCAGGCCGTGAGCCCAGGCCGTGAGCCAGGCCGCGAGCCCGCCCGCCGGGTCAGTGACCGTCGTGTGAGCGCGGGTCAGGGCGGTCCAGGTTCCAGTACCGGCTGATGGTCGCGACCCACCGGACCGGCTTTCCCTCGGCACGGCGCCCCGGCAGGAGCTGCATCCGCGCGATCACGCGCTGGCCGCCCTCGTAGTCCCCGTACAGCAGCTCCACCGTCCACGGGTCGCCGGCCTCGATCGTTTTCCTCGCCGCCGGGTAACGCGGATCTTCAGGATCCCGGAACGCGGCCTGCCAGAACCCGGTGTCGGAAGGCGGTACATAGAGGTCCCTTTGCTGCTGCTGGAACTCCTCCAGCGGCGCATGCCCCGGGTTACGGTGCCACTCAGGATAGAAATGCCAGCCCCGCAGCACCGCCATCCCGCTGCCGACGTTGCGCAGCCCCACGGCCAGGTAGATCACGTCCTCCGCGGGCCCCTGCGAGCCATCCCCGCCGCCGATCGCCGCGGCGCCGCCGCCGCCCTGGATCTCCAGCCACCTCTGGTCACCGAAGTTGACATTGAGCGGCGGATCGTCGGTCCGCGACGGCGCGAGCACGGGGAGCAGCCCGGCGAGCAACGCCCGCTCGGCCACCCGGGCGGATGCGTTCGCGGACCGGATGGCGGCGAACGTGGCGAACGCCAGAACCAGCGTCCCGAGAGCGGTCGCGACGCTGGCGACCGTCGACCAGTCGGCCGCGTTCACCAGCGCCCGCGGATCGTCGCGCGGAAGTACCTGTCGTAAAGGCTCTCGATTTTGCCGAGGATCACCTGCGCCAGCGGCTCCATGACTCGCGATCCTACCGATAACGCTTTGCCCGGCCCCGCCTGGCGTGCGCAGACTTGGATCATGACCGCGGAAACGGGCCCCGATCCCGGCGCGCTGACCGCCGGCCCGCTTGGCCGGGCGATGCTGGCTGAGCTGGCCGGCGTGGACCGGCTCAGGCTGCTCGCCGCGGCCGGCAGGCCGGTCCCGCCCGGCGTCGCGTTCCTCCGGGCGGAGGAGCGGCCCGGCCTGCGCGCTCGCTGGCCGCGCCGCACGCGCCGCGGCGCCACCGGGTGGCCGGAGTGGATGAATCCCGGCGGCGGTGTCACGGAGCTGATCGGGTCCGCCGTGGCTGAGGCCGTCAGGATTTCACCGAACGAGCGGTGGTTCACCGACCCGCTCGCCCTCCTCGGCCCGGTGGCCACTACGGCGGCGGGCTGGGCCTTCGGCTCTTACTTCTCCGAGATCGATCCGCTGCTCGCCGCCGCGGCGGCCCAGTTCCTCCCGCTCGCCGAGACCGTCGCCGCGGCGCCCGCGGCGGCCTGGTGGCGGACGCCGGCGGACCGGCGGCACCAGCGCTGGCTGGGCTGCGAGCATCGCCCCGCGCTGGCGCGGGGCGATGACGTGATACGCGCCATCGAGGCCGCGACGGAGCAGGAGCCGGGCTCCGCCGCCTCTGGTTCCGGCTCCGCCGCGTCCGGCTCCGCCGCGTCCGGCTCCGCCGCGTCTGGTTCCGGCTCCGCCGCCGCCGTGGCGGCGTCCCCGCCGCCCGCACCCGGCGCGCTGCGCGGCCCCGCCGCCGGCCCTCCTCCGGCTCCCTCCGCCGGCGGGCCAGCCGTCCCCGCCCCGTTCCCCGGGCCGGATGTGCCCGTCTCAGGCGCCTGGTGGTCCGGCCCCGTCTACGCCACGACGTGGACGAGCAGGGGGCCCATCGGCGGCCTCCCCGCCGTGGGACTCGCCGTTGCCGAAGACCCGCTGGGCGAGGAGGACTTCGAGGTCTGGGCCGTCGGGATCGACCCGGCCGCACGGGTGTACGAGGTCCACGGCCCTGACGACTGGGCCGCGCTGGTGGCCGCGTTTCCACGGGACGTCACCGCGTCCCGGCGCGCCGACTGGACCAGGTGGACCGGCCACACGGGGATGTGGCTGCTCCCGGACTGGCCCTCGGTCGCCCGCGAGTGGGACGGCGTGCACGTGAGCGTGGCAGGCTACCTGTCCACCGCCGGCATGGCCCTGGGCATCGAGGGCGCCGCCACGCTGCTCGCCGGCTGGGACGCCGACCAGACCCTCTGGCTTCGCGACGTCTTCACCGGCACCCGCCACCTGGAGACGTGGTACGGCGAGCCCGGCGCTCCCGGCCAGTTCGTGACGCCGTGACCGCGAAACCCCACCCCCCGCGCCGCACTAAAGATCACCAGCCACATCGCCGATCAGCGCGGCCAGGCGGTCGAGTCCGTAGCCGCCGATCAGCAGGCGTTCCTTTCCGCTTGCCAGCAGCTTGGCGGTCCAGTCGGTGAAGCCGCCGTCGCCGATCTCCTCCAGTACGCCGGCAAGCAGCGCATTCACCTTGAAGCAGACGTCGTGGTAATAACCGCGGCCAGCCGTGCGGTCGTGATCCATCACGACGGCAGCCGGCGTCGAAGCGAGTTCCGCGGCAGCCGCGGCCGCTATCCGCTCACCGGCGTCCGACAGCGGCGTCAGCGCCACCTGAACCCCGGGCAGCTCCGCGGCGAGAAGCCCGGCCACGGCGAAACGGAGGTGCTCGGCGAGCGCGGCCTGCTCGAACCGCCAGCTTCCCTCGTCCCGGCCGGCGGTGACCATGCCGAACAGGCCGAAGTGCGCCGACCAGCCCGCCGGGAATTGCTGGGCGCGGACCACCCGCTGTATCGCGGCCAGGCGCACGCTCCTTCCCGCATCCCGGCCGCGGCGTACCGCGGCCTCCAGTGCCAGGGCGTTCGTCGCATCGGCCGCTACCTCACAGGGGCGGATCGTTGTCACGATCTTGTGCTGGCTGACGGTTCCGAGCGCCGAGTGAGTCCCGAGCGGAACCAGCGGTGCGAGCGTCATCACCTCCACATTCGCGGGCAGACTGCCGGCCAGTATGTTCCCGGCGCGGCGAACCGACCGCCACGACGTGCCGCCAGGCTGGACGAACCGGTCGTGCCTGTAGCGGCGCAGGACACTCGCCGGTGTCTGCCTGGCCGCGCGGCGCCTGATGACTTCGAGCATCACGCTGGCGAAGTCACTGCCGCTCAGCGCCGCGAGCCGCTCGACGGTTTCCATTCCGCCGATCTCGCGCGCCACCCGGTCGAGCGCGCCGCTCGCATCGTCGTTCATGCCTTGATCATGCGAGACGGCGCAGGCCGCTCACCACTGGATTTCCGGGCGGCTGGCCGGCGATATGGTCCTCGGGAAAAGCGGCACGTACGCAAGGGCTACGCTGCATCCATGAAGGCAGCCCTGTACACCAGCACCGGACCCGCGCGCCAGGTGCTGCGGGTCGACGAGGTAGACCGGCCGTTGCCCGGGCCAGGCGAGGTCCTGGTGCGGGTGCACGCCTCCGGCGTCAACCCCACCGACTGGAAGGCGCGCTCGGGCGCCTTTCCGCGGCCGGTCGACGGGTTCCAGATACCGCACCACGACGGCGCGGGGGTGATCGAGGCCGTCGGCGAGGGGGTCGACCGGGCACGGATCGGCCAGCGAGTCTGGGTGTGGCTCGCCGCGCACGGCACGCGCTGGGGCACGGCCGCCGAATGGACGGTGGTGCCCGCGCGCCAGGCGATGCCGCTGCCCGACGGGGTGTCGTTCGAGCTGGGCGCGATGCTCGGCGTGCCCGCGATGACCGCGCACCGCTGCCTGTTCGCGGACGGGCCGGTCACCGGCAAGGCGGTGCTGGTGGCGGGGGGCGCCGGCGCGGTCGGCCACTTCGCCATCGAGCTGGCCAAGTGGCGCGGCGCCAGGGTCGTGAGCACGGTGAGCACCCCGGAGAAGGCCGAGCTCGCCAGGAAGGCGGGCGCGGACCTGGTGGTGAACTACCGAGCCGCCGACGCCGCGGACCAGGTGCGCGGATTCGCGCCGGTCGCCGACCGGGTCGTGGAGGTCGCGCTGGGCGCGAACCTGGCGCTGGACCTGGCGGTTTCCGGGCCGCCGACCGTGATCGTCACCTACGCCGCCGACGGCCCGGACCCTGTGCTGCCGGTGCGGTCGTGCATGAGCGTCAACGTGACGCTGCGGTTCGTCCTGCTGTACGGGGTCCCCGCGGAGGCACTCGACGCCGCCGCGGCCGACGTGACCGCCGCGCTGTCCGCGGGACGGCTGACCGAGCTGCCGGTACACCGGTTCCCGCTGGCCGACATCGCGACGGCGCACGAGGCCGCGGAGCGCGGTGTCACCGGAAAGGTGATCGTCATCCCCGGCTGATGGCGCGGCGGCGTTCCGGCGGGCTCAGCGCTTCGTGAAGCTCCCGGTGTCGTTCGTGCCGCCGTAGAAGAGCTTGACGCCGAGCCGGTCCTGCCGCCCGCTTCCGCCGCACTTGCGGCAGCGGCGGTACGTACCCTTGTACACGCTGCCGAAGTGACGGCCGGTCATGTTGCAGACCCGGCACTTCGTTAGCGGGTGAATGCGCAGTGAGACGAAATAGCCGACCGCCACCACGAGGCCAATGAGCACTAGAACTGACACGTTTGCTGCTCCCGTCTTGACCGCGACGGAACCACCCGGTCGCCTGGTTCCCCGCAAACCAGGTGCCGGACTTGATCATGTCCCGCACGGGCCGGCCACCGCCGGCAGGCCCTCCCCTATAGGGTCACAACTGACCCTGGCGACAGGGTAGACGAAAGTAGTTATAGATGACAGTGATTTAATCAGAGTTAATTGAGGTATGTATTCCCAGGGGTAACAAGAGTTCCTTCAGTAAATTCAGCATCGTGAGCCACATCATAGGCCCGGCTAACCGGTAGGCGCTGAAGCCAAGCTTTACCGCGAGCGCGAGCCCGCACAGCGCGACGAAGACACGGAACGCGCGCCGCGGCAGCCTCCGCACCAGTTTGGGCCCGGTCAGGCCGCCCAGCAGGAACCCCGCGGCGAGCGGCGGGATGAAGGCCCAGCGGACCGGGGCGAAGATGGCGAACGCGATGGCCGCGACGCCGTTGGCCATGCCGATGATCGCGTTCTTCAGCGCGTTGAGCCTGATCAGGGGCTCGTCAATCATCGTGCCGAGCATCGCGAGCAGCAGTACCCCGCCCGCGGCGCCGAAATAGCCGACGTACATCGCGGCGCCGAACAGGCCGGCGCGCCCGCCGCCGCCCTCGGCTCCGGGCCGCGGGGCCAGGCCGCCGATCCACGGCTGCGCGAGGAGCAGCAGCGAGGCCCCACCGATCAGCACCGGCACCACCATGCCGAACACGCTCGCGGGTGCGAGCAGCAGGACCGCGGCCCCGGCTCCCCCGCCGAGGGCGGTGTACGCACCCAGCCGCAGCACCCGGCGTGCCTGCCCGGCGAGCTCGGGCCGCGAGCCGAGCACCGAGCCCACCCCGGTGAGCACAAGGGACATGGTGTTGGTGACGTTGGCCGTGAGCGGCGGGAGGCCGAGCGCGAGCAGCACCGGGTAGGACACGACGCTGGCCACGCTGGCGGCCGTGCTGAAGATGCCGCCGAGCGTGCCCGCGGCGATCACGATCAGGACTTCAGGGACGCTCATCTGCGCCTCAATCATTGCCGGCGCTAATGATCCGCCCCACCGCCGCGAGCTGTGAGATTGCTCGCATCCCGGGCGGCGAAGCATCACCCCTTCACGGCTCCGGCGGTCAGCCCCGACACGACGCTGCGCCTGAAGATGAACACGAGGATCCCGATCGGCACAACCGCTACCACGCTGGCCGCGAAGAGCGTGCCGTAGGGGACGGTGAACTGCGACCCGAACAGCGCGACACCCACCGGGATCGTCCGGTAGTCGTTGGAAACGTTGAACGACAGCGCCATCAGGAACTCGGTCCAGCAGGCGGTGAAGGTGAAGATCGCGGCCGTGAACAGCCCCGGCCACGCCTGCGGCAGGATGATCGACCAGATGGTGCGCAGCGGGTTCGCGCCGTCGATGCGGGCACTTTCCTCCATCTCGTGCGGAATCGCCAGGAAGTAGTTCCGCAGGATCCAGATCGCGAACGGCAGGAAGAACGCGGTGTACGGGATGATCAGCGCCTGGTAGCTGTTCAGCCAGCCGATGTCGCGCAGCAGCGCGTACAGCGGCACCACCACCGCGATCTCCGGGAACACCGAGATCATCAGCAGGATCACCAGGATGGTGAACGTCCCGCGCATCGGCAGCCGCGCCATCGCGTATCCCGCCAGGGTGCCAAGGACGAGCACCAGCGCGGTCGCCGCCACGGCCACGATGACCGAGTTCACGATGTAGCGGCCGAAAGTGTTCTGGCTGAACGCCACGTTGAAGTTCTGGACGCTGGCCGGGTGCGGGAGGTACTGCGGGGGGGATGCGCCGACGTTCGCCGGCGTCTTGAAGGCGCTGGCGATCATCCAGTACAGCGGGAGGGCGATGAAAAGGAACACGAGCAGGGCGGCGAGGTTGACGCCGCTGAACACCCGGCGTTGTTTGTGACGTGAGCGGTTGCGCATTACGCCTCCCTTTCCGCCTGTGCGCGGAACACCCTGAGGAAGAGGAGGCACCCGATCACCACCAGCAGCGCGGTGCTGGTGGCCACCGCCGCGCCGGGCCCGAAGTCAAGATCCCGGAACATGGCGTTGTAGGCCAGTATGGCCAGTGACTGGGTGCTGTACCCGGGTCCGCCGCTGGTGAGCACGAACGGCAGGTCGAACAGCCCGAACGCCTGCAGCACCCGGAACAGCACCGCCAGCGCGATCGTGGGCCTCAGCAGCGGGAACGTGATCCGCCAGAACGCCGTCCACCCGGACGCGCCGTCCACCTCGGCCGCCTCGTAGAAATCACGCGGAATCATGACCAGCCCCGCCAGCACGATGATCGCGACGAAGGGGGTGGTCTTCCAGATGTCGGCCACCATGAGCGCGGCGATCGCCGGCACCCGGGTGCCGAGGACCACCGGGGTGCCCAGCCCGATGTGCGAGAAGACCGTGTCGAGGATCCCGTAGGTCGGATTGTAGATGTAGCCCCAAAGCTGGGCGTTGATCACCGTGATCATCGACCACGGGATCAGCAGCAGCGCCATCATCCAGCCACGGCCCGCGCTGAGCCGCTCCAGCACCAGCGCGATGGCGGTGCCGAGCACCACCTCCACCGCCACGGTGACCGCCGTGTAGACGATGGTGAAGAACAGCGCGTACCGCCACTGGGCGGCGTGGAACATTATCGAGTAGTTGCTTCCGGTGATCCCGGACAGGCTGAAGCCCGAACCGGTGGCGTTGACGTTGGACACGCTCATCGCGATCGCGTAGGCGATCGGGAAGACCGTGACGGCGGCGATCACGGTCAGCGCCGGCGCCGACAGCCCCCAGCCGAGCCTGGCGAGCTTCCGCCGGAAGACGTCAGATCGACGTGTGCTCATGGTGCTCTCCCTGTGCCCGGGTGGTCCTGGCCCGGCGTCCGTGCCGGGCCAGGACCCACGGTCAGGCCGTCAGAGGCCGGTGCTCGTCTCGGCCGCGTTGATCTGGCTCGCGGCGCTGGACAGCGCGGCGCCTGGTGAGGCCGACCCGGAAAGGACCGAGTTCACGTTCGTGTAGATGGCCTGGCTGACCTTCGCGTACGCCGGGGACTGCGCCGGGCGGGGGATGAGCCTGGTCTTCGGCACGGCGGCCAGCACCGGGTCCTTCGCCACCACCGTCTGCGAGGCGCGCACCGACTGCACCGTGGGGATCTCGGCGAACTCCGTTGCGAGGGTGGTCTGCGCCGCCGGGCCGGTCATCCACTTGATGAAGGTGAGGTCCGCGGCGATGTTCTTGCTGTGCGGGTTGATGTACAGGTTCCAGCCGCCGATGTTCGAGGTGCCCGGCGAGGGCTGGCCCGCGAACGCGGGCAGCGGGGCCACACCCACCTTGCCGACCACCGACGACGGAGACGATGCGGTCTGAGAGTAGATCCAGCCGTAGTTCCAGTTCCGCAGGAACGCAGCCTGGCCGGTGGCGAACGCCGACATCGCCTGCGCCTCCTGGAACGTGGTGACCGCGCCCGGCGAGGCACCCGAGGTGATCAGCGACCTCATGAACGTCAGCGCCTGCGTCCCGGCCGGGGAATCGATCGTCGCCTTCGTCAGGCTGGAGTTGAGCACCGACCCCCCGGCAGAGCCCAGATACTCCATGAAGTTACAGGTCAGCCCCTCGTAGGAGGCGCCCTGCCAGACGTAGCCGTACTTGACCAGGCCCTTGTTCTTCAGCGCGACGGCATCGGTCTCCAGTTGCTGCCACGTCGTGGGCACCGGCATGTGCTCCTTGGCGAGCAGGTCCTTCCGGTAGTAGAGGAAGCCCTGGTCCTCGAAGAACGGCGCGCCCCAGACCTGCCCGCTGTAGGTGGCGCCCGCGACCAGCCCCGGCGCGAACGTGCTCCAGTAACTGCCCGGCAGGTACTTCGACAGCGGCACCGCCAGGCCGGCATGGCCGAACTGGGCGGGCCAGATCACGTCGCCCATGTAGACGTCGGGCGACGCCGCGCCGCCGGAGATCGTCGTGATCAGGCTGGCCCGGTTGGTGTCCGTATCGGTTGGAGCGGACTGAAGGGTGACGTGGATATGCGGGTAGGCCTTCTCGAAGGCGCTGATCAGCACGGCGCGGGGATCGGGGGTCGAGGTGGTGATCGGGCTTGCCCACCAGGTGATGTTGCCGCTGGTGGCCGAGCCGCTCGCGGTCGCACTGCCGCCCGCGCCGGGCGTACTCGATGTGCTGCTGCCGCAGGCGGCCGCGGAGAGGCTCATCACCACGGCGGCGATGGCCACCGCCCCGGCCCGCCAGCGCGCGGGGCCGCCGTCGCGGCCTGCTTGTCCTGAACCCATCGAGGGACTCCTTTCGGGTCTCTGGAAACCTTTGTTCACTTCTAGTAGTTGATAGATCACGTTAAGTCCGCGCATCCGGCATGGCTTCGCCCCGGAATGGCAAGACGGATGCGCGGGCCGGTTACGGAGCCCGGCCCCCGCACGGCCTCTCCGCGCGGCTCCTGCGCGCGGCTCCTGCGCGCGGCTCCTGCGCGGCTGGCCGGCCCCCGCACGGCCAGCCGCGCCGTCAGCCGCCGCTCATGATCTGGGTCAGCTGGCCGGCCATCTCCGCCAGCGCCTGCTGCGGCTTCTTCTGTCCCGTCAGGGCCTGGTACACCGAGCTCGAGATGGCGAGGCTGGCCTGGCCGTAGCTCGTGATGGCCGGGCGCGGCCTGGCGGAATTGATGGCCTGCTCGAGAGTGGGGAGGTAGGGATAGCTGGCGATCAGGCTCCTGCTGGTGTAGAGCTGCGTCCAGACCGGGGGGAACGAGCCCTGCCTGAGCATGGTCGTCTCGTTGGCGAGGTTGGTGATGTACTGGATGAAGCGGAGCGCGGTCCGCTGGTGCTGCGAATACGCGCTGATCGCGAGGTTGGCGCCGCCGAGCGAACTCGAGCCGGGCCCGTTCAGGCCGGGCAGCGCGACGACCCCGAACTTCTTGTAGACCTTGTTCTGCGGACTCCGCGTGCTGATCGCACCGTAGACGTCCGGCCAGCTGTCGAGGAACAGGAACTTGCCGGACTCGAACGCCGCCTGCGCCGACTCCTCCTCGTAGGTGAGCGACACCTTGGGAATCCAGCCCTCACGGAACCCGTCCACAAGAAACTCCAGGCCCGTCAGCGCCTGAGGTGAGTCCACCGTGACCTTGGAGCCGTCGGGGGAGAGGATCGACCCTCCCGCCGACTGAACGGCCGCGGCGAAGTTGACGGTGAGCCCCTCGTACGGGGCGAACGTGCCCGCGTACCCGTAGAGCCCGTACCGCGGCGCGACCGTCGTGGCGAGCGTGCGAAGCTGTGCCCAGGTCCTGGGCGGCTGCATGCCGGCCTTGGCGAGGATGTCCTTGCGGTAGTAGAGGAGATCCGCGTTGCTGTAGTCGGGCACGGCGTACAGGCGTCCCTGGTACATGGCGGTCGTGACGGCGGGGTTGAGGAAGTCCTTCAGCGGGAACTGGCTCTGCGGCAGCGAGATGATCCAGCCGGCCGAGGCGAACTCGGCGGTCCAGATCACGTCCATGTCGATGACGTCGTACACGTCGCTCTTGGCCTGCAGGTTCGCGACGAGCTGGGCGAGCTGGTCGTTGGACGCCTCGGGCAGCAGGAGCAGCGTGACCTTCTGCTTCGGGTAGAGCTTGTTCCACCCGGCGATCACCGGCGCGAGCCAGTTCGTGTCATCCTGGCCTATCGCGAACGTGATCGGGCCGATCCCGTCCGTGGACGGAGCCGAGCCGCCTAGCGGCCCGCCCTGCGATGTGCCCAGGGCGGTGCATGCCGCGAGGAGAAGGAGGCCCGCTGTGACCGCTGCGATACCCGGGATCGCGCGTCTCATGCGGGCCTCCAGCCTTCTAAGCCGATACATACATGTTATGCACGTATGTTAGGTACATGTCAACGAGATCGCGTAACAAGTCGGGGTTGTTTCGGCCCCGGCGGAGGTGGAGCACCCGCGAAATCGCCCTCTATCTACGCGTTATGTACACCTGTAAGGTACTTACGTGGCCTCAAGGGAGGTGACGGGATCGTGCGGCAGCCGTTGCTGGCGCTCCTGGCGAAGGAGCCCGCTCATGGCTACGAGCTGAAGCTCGCGCTGGAGCAGACCTTCGGCGGGGCGTATCCGTCGCCGAACATCGGGCAGATCTACGTGACGCTGAAGCGGCTCGAACAGGACGGGCTGGTGCGCAGCCAGGACGTGGAGCAGGCCACCCGGCCCAACAAGCGCGTCTACGAGCTGACCCCGGCCGGCCGCGAGGCCCTCACGGCCTGGGCCGGCGAGCCGAGCGAGGGACCCCGCGTCCGCGACGAGTTCTTCATCAAGCTGGTCCTGGCGCCGATGGCCGGCCTGGCCGACCGAATGGAGCTCATCAACAAGCAGCGCCGTCACTACTTCGGCATAATGCGTACCCTGACCGAGCTGCAGGCCGCCACCGACCCCGGCAACACCGCGGCCAGGCTCCTGATCGAGGGCGCCGTGCTGCACCTGCAGGCGGACCTCGACTGGCTCGAACGCTGCCAGGAGGAACTCGTGTGAGCCGTTCAGCGCCGAAAGGCTTGCCATGGCCGGTCGATACTCCCGTGCTGGTCAGGACCTCCAGGCTCGTCAAGGTCTACCGGTCCGGTGGAGTTTCGGTCGAGGCCCTGCGGGGGGTGGACATCGAGCTCGCCGCCGGGGAGTTCGCCGCCATCATGGGCCCGTCCGGCTCGGGAAAGTCGACGCTGCTGCACGTTCTCGGCGGGCTCGAGCCGGCCACCAGCGGGGAGATCTGGCTGCGCGGCAGGCGGGTGGACCGCCTGTCCACGGCGGGCTGGGCGATTCTGCGGCGGCGGCACGTCGGCTTCGTCTTCCAGTTCTTCAACCTGCTGTCGAACATGACGGTCGCGGACAACGTGGAGCTGCCGGCCTTGCTCGCCGGAGCGACACCGCGGCAGGCGAGGAAACGCCGGGAGGAACTCCTCACCGATCTCGGGATCGCCGACAAGGCGGGCACGGCCCCGGGCCGGCTGTCCGGTGGCGAGCAGCAGCGCGTCGCGCTCGCCCGGGCCCTCGCCAACGAGCCCAGCCTGCTCCTCGCCGACGAGCCGACCGGCAACCTGGACAGCTCCAGCACCCGCGACGTGCTGCGCCTGCTGCGCCGTGCGCATGATCGCGGGCAGACGATCCTGATGGTCACCCACGACGCCCGCGTCGCGAGCCTGGCCGACCGGGTGATCAACCTGTTCGACGGGATGGTCGCCGACGACGCCTCCGTCGTGCCGGTTCCGGGCAGAATGCCCGGCGTCAGCAACGTCCTGGAGCTGAGGGGCTGACGCCCGGTGCGGGCGACTCTGCGGTGGGCACGCGCGGATCTTCGCGCCCGCCGCGGGCAGGCGATCCTCACGGCCGGGGTTGTCGCGGGCCTCGTCGCGGCGCTCGTGCTGGCCACCATGCTCCTCGAGGGAACCACCAACCCGTGGCGCGGGCTGTTCACCCGCAGCCACGGCGCGGACGTGCTGGTCTACCTCACCCACGGCACGCGCGCCAGTGAGCTGAGCTCGCTGCCGGGAGTTCAGCAGGTAGCCGGGCCCTACCAGACGGCTTCGGCGACGCTCGAGCAGGGTGCCGTGCGGTCCCATGTGGAGCTGCGCGCGATGACACCCGCCCTGCCGCAGATGTCCACGCCGCTGATCGTGGCGGGTACCTGGCTGCGGGCCCCGGTGCGCGACGGCGTCGTCGTGGAGGCGTCGTTCGCCGCCGCCACCCACGTCGGAGTGGGTGACCTGATCAAGGTTGAGGGCATCGACGGCACCACGGTGAGCGTGCGGATCGTCGGCATCGCCGACACAGCCGACCAGGGCTTCTACCCGCAGTGGACCCCCGGGCTGATCTGGGTGCAGCCCGGCACCCTCGCGAAGGTCGAGCCGGACCCGAGCGAGACACAGGAGGTCGTCGGCCTGCGCCTCGCCAACCCGTCGGTTCTGGGCACCAGCCAGGCCGTCGAGGAGGTGTACGGGACGATCGGCAACCCGGTCTCCACGATCGAGCGCGTTTCCACCTGGCTGGAGGTCAGGAACTCCATGGCCAGCGACGACAGGCTGCTCGGGCTGCTGCTCGCGCTGTTCGGGATCATCGCCCTGGTGGCCGCTCCCTGCGCGATCGCCAACGTCACGGCCGGGCGGGTGCTGGTCCAGCGGCAGGACATGGCGATGCTGAAGGCGCTCGGGTTCACCCCGGGGCAGGTCGTGCGCATGCTGCTCGCGGAGCAGACCGCGCTCGGCATCGCCGGAACCGCGCTCGGGCTGGCCGCCGCCCTGGCCTTGGCTGAGTTCGTCCGGCTGCCGGACGGCACGCCCGTGACCCTCGCGCCGTTGCCGGGTTCCTGGGTGGCGCTGATCGCGGTCGGCACCGTGGGCACCGTGGCGATCGCCACCGCCATTCCCGCGTGGCGGGCGGGGACCGTCTCGCCGGTCGCGGCCGTGGCACCGAGCCCACCGCGCGGGCGGCTTTCCCTGATCGCGCGGCTGAGCCTGCTCGTCCGCCTGCCGGCGCCGCTCGTGCTGGGTGTCAGGGACTCGTTCACGCGGCGCCTTCCCGCGGCGCTCACCGTGCTGGGCGTCGCCATCCCGATGGTGATGATCACGATCGCGCTGTCCTGCTGGTCAACGATCGACGGGTTCACGCGGGAGCCGGGGAAGATCGGCCTGGCGGCCGCCCTCACCGCCAGCCCGGGCCTGCTGACGCCGCAGCGGGCGGCCGGCTACATCGCCGCCAGCCGCAACATCGCCGCCAGCTACCCGGGGGCGGAGTTCGACGCCCTGCTGCCCGGCGGCAGCAACACGATCACCGCCCGGGGCATGGGCTACTCCTACCATCCCTATCCCTTCGACATCGTCCAGGGGCGCATGTTCTCCGCCTCCAACGAGGCGGTCGCCGGCCAGGGCCTGCTCGGCCTGCTGCACCTGCAGGTCGGGTCGTGGACCTGGCTGACGATCGACGGCGTTCCGGTGATCTTCCACATCGTCGGGCGGGCCATCGACCCCGTGAACAACGGGGACGTCCTCGACTTCGGGCTGGACGCGCTCAGGGCCCTCGGGGTCAGCTCGCCGCAGTTCTACAGCCTCGTGCTCAGGCCGGGCGTGAGCCCGGGCACGGTGCGCGCCCAGCTGCTCGCCGCGTCCCGCGGCGGCCTCGACGTGCAGGCGGCGGCCAACCCGGCCGGCGGCCTGTGGATCGTCCGCGTGGTGATCGCCGTCTCCGTTCCGGTCCTGGCCATCATCGGCCTGGCGAACCTGCTCACCGCCACCGCGATAGGGCTGCGTGACCACCAGCACGAGGTCGGCGTGCTCAAGGCGCTGGGGCTCACGCCGCGGCAGGTGACCGCCACCCTGGTGATCAACGCGACGCTCCTCACCGCCATCGGGGGCGCCGCCGGGACCCTCGCGGGCTTCGCGATCGCGCCGTGGCTGATCGACATGCAGGGCAAGGCGAGCGGCATGGGCGCGGGCATCGCGTCCCGCCCGTCGGCCCTGATGATCGCCGGGATCGCGGTCATCACCCTCGGCGTCGCAACGGCAGCGGCGCTCTTGCTCGCCCGGGGAACACCCCGGGAACCCGGGCGCTGGTCGCGAGGTTATCGCGGCCCGGCATGGGCAGCCGCGCCGCCGGTGTTCAGGTAGTGAGCCTGCTGGCTCGCCTCCGCCTGCGTACAGGTAGGCGGCCACTGGGCCAGGCTGGCCCGCACATCGCTGATCGCGAGAGCTACCTGCGCGGAGAGATCCTTAGACGTGCCGTTGAGGGTGTCCTGCCACGTTGTCGCCGTGCTGCCCACCCAGACCTTTCCGCCGTTCATCCGGTTGCAGGCGTCGCCGAGCGCGCCGCCGATCGCGGCCTGGTTCTGCTCCAGGTACATGAGCGCGTCGGCGATAGCCTGATGCATCGGGCTCGGCACCTGATCTGCCATGACGATCTCCATTTATCCTCGCGGCGCCGCGCCGCGCCTGCCCTCAAACGTGATCAGTCGGTCGAGTCGATCCGGATGCCCGCGGCGCTCATCACCGCGTAGAGGTCGCCGCCCCCGCTGCCGGAGACCGTCCAGCCGGTCAGGTCCTGCACCGCCGCATTCTGCCGCCCGGACCGGAGATCGGGCGTGACCGTCTTGAGCATTTGCTGGATCTCCGCAGGGGTCGCGGGGTGCCCGTTGTAGTAGAGCCGGTGCTGCATAGCCAGCTGTGCCGCCACGAAAATCTGCGCGGTGGCGCGAGCCGACTGCTTGAGCAGGTCCATGCTCGTATCGGCGTTCCCGGGCGGCGCGAGACTACTTTGCAGCAACGGCAGCAGAACGTTCTCCAGGAAATCCGTGCCCACGCCCACCGCGATCGCCGCAGGACCGGTAATAGGTGCGGTTATCCCTGTAAAGAACAGTGCTATTAGAGTAGATTCTGCGATACTGCTGGCCTGGTTATCCTGGCCGTAGTTTTCCTTGATGAAGTTCAGGAACGGCTGCATGTTGCCGCGCAGGAACCCGCCAACCTGATTCGCCCAGACGGTCAGATCCTCACCTGGCTTGGGCGGCCCAAGCTCCACGGCGGCATAGTTGGCGAGGAAGGCGCCGAACTGCGGGAGCAGGGTGTTCAGGTCGGGCATGTCGACATGCCGCATATCGGACAGGAAGCCGTTCGGGCCGGCGATGCGCGCATAGAGCGAGCTTGCCTGCGAGGTGTCGCATGCCAGCATCGCCGACGACGCGATCGTCATGATGTCATAGCAGCTGAGGCCGCCTTCCACGATATGAGAGGTGCCGCTCGCGTAGTGCTGAGCGAGTTCGTTCAGGTCGGCATCAGGCAATGAGTTGATGAAGCCAAGCGCGGCCTGATGGTCCTTTTGCAGGTCGCCAACGAAGGCTTTCTCGAACTGCGGGTCCGAACCAATGAGCCACGCCATGTCATCCGCTACGGCGCGAGTCTGGTTGTTGGGGCCGGACTGAAAGAATACCGCGAAAGCGTGCGCGACGCTTGTTACATATTTACCGGCGTCGCCTGGAGCGTACTGTCCGCCGCCGTTCTCCAGTTCGGCCAGACTGGTGATTTCGCCGGCGCTGAGATTTCCGAAGAGACCGGCCAGGAACGCGGGATCGTCCTGATGCTGCTCGAGTTCCTGGAGGAAATGCTCATCGATGTAGTCATCGTGCGAACGCAGATATGCGGCAAGGTCGGCCCCGGCTTGATGAGCTTGCTGGTCCGTGCTGAAGTCCAGGGCGCCCGAGCCGGAGGTCACCATGCCGGTGCCGCCTGACGCTGCCGCCGCCTGGGCCAGGGTGTGCCGGCGGTTGAGCATCGGGATCTGGCGCTGTGCCCAGTCCAGGTCACCGAAGGCCCGCTGCATGCGGCCGGTATCCAGCCCGCACCGGGTCAGCTTGCTGACAGCGATGTTGACCAGCGGCTCGGCGTTCTTGCTGCCCCGGTCGAGAGAGCCGATCATGTCCTGCAACTGGCCCGGGTCGATCCCCTGGAATCCCGGGCCGCTCCCATTGCCGTTTGACATGTCCTCCTCCAGTATCCCCGCGCGGAGGTGACGCTCCCGGTCGACAGTGTAAGGCCATAGTCCGGGTCTGGCGCATATCTCTCGGGACGGTAACGGGGGCTGCGGCGCCGCAGCCCCCGTTTGCCGGCGGGTGACCGCCGGGGGCCGCCCGGCCGCTTTCACCACAGCAGCGCCAGCCGCGACAGCAACGCCAGCCGCGACACCAGCGCCAGCCGCGACACCAGCGCCAGCCGCGACACCAGCGACAGCCGCGACAGCAGCGACAGCCGCGACAGCAGCGACAGCCGCGACAGCAGCGCCAGCCCCGCACGCCGGAGGTGCACCAGGCCCCGCCGCCCCCATCGGCACCGCGCTCCGGGGGATGCGCCAGCCCCGTCAGCCCCATCGGCACCGCGCTTCATGATCCCGGAATCGTGGGTGCCGTAGTCGGTGCTGGCTTAAATCTCGGGGCAATGGTAACTAACCTCATCGATCGCTACCCGCCCTGCATGCCCACGGGTAACACCCTTGCTGCCGGCAGGCGGCTCCTGGGTGGGGCTAAATGCGCCAGCGGCCCCACTGGGCGGGGCCAAATGCGCCAGCGGCCCCGCCGCCATCGTGCGCCCGGCCGTGACCATCCAGAAAATAAATGCGCCAGAGCCGCCGTATTCGGCCCGGCCAGGGACAATTCGCCGCCGCGATGGCGCGGCGCGTCCCGCGCGGCCGCCGGAGCACGGCACCCGCCGGCCGTGACCACCCCGAGATGCGAGCCAGAGCCCATAATCTGCCGCAGAACTATGTTCGCGAGCCGGACTGGCGCGAATCTTTCATCGAGGCCTTGCCACCCGCGGGGCGGTGACCTGGTAGTTGGCGCGCCACCTCTCGTTCGGTATAACTCATCTCTTCACCGCCGCCGGCGCGCACCCTACGGTGACGGCAACCCGTGACCCGAGCCAGGAGGCGGATCATGCGCAGGCGGCGGATGTTCGGATCGGTGCTGGTGATCGTCGCCGCGTGCCTCACGGTGGTGCTGGCGCAGCTGCCGGCCGGGGCGATCGACGTGTCCGGGACGCCGACGCCGGTGACGGGCAACGCGACGTGGTTCAGCGGCCTCGGCTCGCCGTACGGCGGATGCGGGCTGCCGCAGGCCAACCTGGACACCCAGAATTTCCTCGCGCTGAACGTGCAGAATTCGCCCGGCGTGTACACCAACCTGCCGCGCCCGATTCCAGCCGCCGACGCGAGCGAAATCGGCATGTTCGACAACGGCCTGAACTGCGACCGCTGGGTCCAGGTGACGATCGGCAATTACTGCACCGGTGTCAATGACGGCGCTCCGGGCCAGCCATTTTGCCGGAACGGATCGTGGGTATCCGATTCATACAACGGTGCGACGCTTGACATGGTGGTCGCCGACAGCTGCGATGACGGCAACGCGTGGTGCAAGGATGATCCGTATCACGTCGACCTGGCCCAGGCGTCGCTGAACCAGTTCGTGCTGAATGGCCAGCCGGTCGGCAACATGTACCCGAACCACTGGAACAACCGGCAGGTCACGTGGCAGTTCATCCCGGCCCCGAATTACACGGGAGACATCAGCATCGGGGCCATCCAGGGCGCCCAGCCGTACTGGCCGGCCATCGCCATCTCGCACCTGCCCAACGGCATTCACGGGGTGCGGTATTACGCGAACGGATCGTGGGTCAGCGCCACGATGGACAGCGATCAGGGCGATGACTACATCATCGGCCCGACCAGCGGCGCCGGAACCGGGGGCACGCAGTACGAGATCCAGGTGACCGACGCCTCCGGTAACCTGGTCAACAATGGCCGCGTGTACAGCTTCACGCTGCCTTCCGGGTGCGGAGGAGGCTGTTCCGCCCCGTACACGCCCGTCAGCTACACGACGTCCACGTCGCCGTCGCCTTCTCCGTCGCCATCCGTGTCGCCGTCATCGCCGCCGCCCTCGGGGTCGCCTTCTCCGTCGCCGTCCCAAGCCGCGGGCGGTGGCTGCGCGCTCACGTCCTCGGTCACCAGCTCCTGGCCCGGCGGTTACCAGCTGCAGCTCACCGTCACCGACACCGGCAGCACGCCGCTCACCGGATGGACCGCGGGCTTCTCGTTCGCCGACACGGCGGAGACCGTCACCAACTCCTGGAACGCCACCGTGACCCAGACGGGGAGGCAGGTGAGCGCGGCGAACGCGGGCTATGACGGCTCGGTTCCGGCCGGCGGGTCGACCACGTTCGGCATGGTGGTCAGCGGGACCAACCACACCCTGTCGTCCCTGACCTGCGCCGCCGCTTGAGGCACCCCCTACCTTCTCGCCTCACTTCGCCGCGCTGGCCGCAGGGTGACCTCGCCGGCGAAGCCATTCACGGTCGCGAGTTGCCCGTCGCCCGACGGCTCGGCCACGGGGCAGCCGACCACCATGGGAATCCCGCAGGAGCGGGCCACCTGCGCGAGATGTGACCCAGCCGGGCCGCCGCGCGAGATCACGCCCCGCACGGCCGCGCCGACGCCGGCGCCCGCGCGGGTCCGGGACGTGAACAGCAGCGGGGCCAGGGCCGGAACCGGGCGGTCCACCAGCAGGACGACATCGCCGGCGTCCGGTGGGAGAGCGTCATGAGGCCGGCGGAACAGCAGGCGCCCGGTTCCGATGCCCTCGACGGCCGCGTTGCCCGGCACACGCCGCGCATCCGCATCCGCCGCTCCGGCCATGCCCGTCGCGCCGGCGATGCCGCTGGTTCCCGGTGCGCGGCTGTCATCCCGGCTGTCATCCCGGCCGACGGCTTGGAGCAGCCAGACGTCACCGTCGGCGAGCGCCCATTCGATGCCGTCCGCGCCGGTCGCGAGGAGCGCCGCCCGCGCGAGGCGGGCGGTCGCGAGCACGGTGTCGCGCCCTATCAGGGCCGCCAGGTCCCCGGTGCAGCGGTCGCCGCGGGCCGCCGCGGACGCCCCGTCGGCCCAGCCGGCCAGCATCGGGCCCGGGTGCCCGCGCACGCCGTGCACGATGACGGCCTCGCCGCGGCCAGCGCCATCCGTCCGGGCGGTCCCGCCATCCGTCCGGGCGGTCCCGCCCGCGTCCGGGCGGATCTCGGACTGCACGAGCACCGCCATCTCGACCTGTTCCGGCGTTAGCCCGCAGGCCGCCAGGCGGCCCAGCGGATCCGGCGCGAACGCCGACGCCCAGACGCTGCGAACGGCCGTCACGATGTCGTCCGGGCCGGCCTCGGCGACCGAGGCGAAGGCACCCGCCCAGCAGGACTCGGCCTCCAGCGGGCTGGACGAGCGCACGATCACCCGCCCGCCGAGCAGCCGTGCCGCTTCGGCGAGCTCGGCGGCCAGATCCCCGTCGAGCTCGGTGCCGAGAACCGCGCGCCGCCCCGCGGCGATGCCCCGGGCCCGGATCGCCGCCGCCCCGGCACGCAGGGCAGGGCGGGCGCACCGCGCCGGGACCACCCAGCCAGGCAGCACGGGGAGGCCAGCTTCGAGCGCACGCCACAGCCGTTCGGCCTTCGCGCCAAGGAAAGCCGGGTCCGCTTCCGCGCCCGTGGTGGGGCCGCTGGCGCAATCGGCCCCACTGGGCGGGGCCAGATGCGCCAACGGCCCCGCGCCGGGCGGCCCCGCGTCGGGCGGCCCCGCGTCGGGCGGCCTCGCGCCGGGGGGCGGCGCGTCAGGCGGCGGCGCGTCATTTGCGGCGGCGGCGCCGAGCGAGACGAGGTGCCGCATCCGCTTACCCGGCGACGACGATGCTGTCGGAGTTGTACGTGGACAGCAGCTCGTAACCGTCGTCGTTGACGAGCAGCATTTCCTCCAGCCGCACGCCGAACTCATGCACCTTCCCGTGCTGGGTCTCCAGCGCGAAGACCATCCCGGGCCGGATCTCCTCCGGGTAGTCGAGCGACCAGATGCGGGAGATGACCGGCCGGTCGTACTGCGCGAGGCCGAGCCCGTGACCCCACAGGTTCGCCGCCGCCTGGTCCTCCTCCTCGTATCCCCAGGCGTCCTTCGCCGAGGGCCACTTGGCCGCGATCTCCCGGGTCGTCACGCCGGGCCTGACGGCCTCGATCGCGTCCCACAGCCAGCTGTGCGCGATGTCGTAGTAGCGCTTCATCTCGCTGGTCGGCTGGCCGCCGACGCAGTACGTCCGGTACACGCAGGACTTGTAGCCGTTCCAGGTCAGCGCGGCCAGGTCGATGATGACGAGCTCGCCGGGCCTGATGATGCGGTCGGAGAAATTGCGCCAGTTCGGCCAGGCGTTGGGGCCGGAGGAGACGATGACGTCCTCGACGTCCTCCATGCCGGGAATGCTGTACAGGTACTCGAAACCGAACGCGGCGACCTCGTTCTCCGTCAGCCCCGGCTTGAGGAACTGGGTGTACTCGTAGTGCAGGCTGTCGCAGATCGAGCCGACGATGCGCAGCGCCTTCTGCTCGTCCGGGCTCTTGATCGCCCGGGCCTCCATCATCGGCGTCATGCCGTCGGCCCAGGACAGGCCCGCGCGCTGGAAGGCGCGCATCATGTTGATGTCGATGAAGTCGACGCCGAGCGGCTGGTCCCGGACGCCGGCCTCCTCGAGGTCGCCCAGCAGGGCGGTGGTGAACTTGGCCACCTGGTTCTCGGCGGCGGGGCCGGCGGCGCCCTTGATCCAGCTATAGGAGTGGCGGATGTTCTCCGCCGGGATCCACGGGTTGTGCGCCTTCAGATGGATGCCGATATCGCCCTGCTCGTAGACGATCGGCTCCCTGCCCTCGCAGAGCACCGCGTAGCGCAGCCCCGGCTTGAGCCGGTTCCAGCCCGGCGTGTAGGTGGCGGTGACGTACCTGATGTTCTCGTCGTACATCAGCAGCATGGCGCCGAGGCCATGGCGCCGCATCGCCTCCCTGGCGCGCTGCAGCCGCCACTCGCGTACCCGGGCCCAGTTGATTCCCTCTTTCCAGTCCGTGCCGAGGCCGCCGAAGGCTTCCTTCACGCGCCAACCTCACTATCGTCAGCGATAAGGAACCGTACTGGGGACATTAGCAAGGCTAAACATCATTGGGAAGCTGCTGCCGCCCGCCGCGGGGACTCCCGCCATCCCAGCAGCACCTGGAGCTCGATCGAGGTCCAGCCCGGTATCGTTGACGGCATGTCAGCCGATGAAATGCCGGGGCCTCCCAGGGGCCTGTCCATCGGGCAGGTCGCCGAACGCACCGGCCTCAGCGTGCACACGCTCCGCTTCTGCGAGCGCGCGGGCATCCTCGCCCAGCCGGTCGCGCGCGGGACCGCCGGCCGCCGCGTCTACCGCGACCAGGACGTGGGGTGGCTGGACATCTGCACCAAATTCCGCTCCTCCGGCATGCCGCTGGCGTCGATCCGCCGCTACGCGGACCTCGTCCGGATGGGCCCGGGCAATGAGGAAGACCGCCTCGCCCTGCTGCGCAAGCACCAGGAACGGGTGACCGCGCAGATCGCCGAGCTGACCGAGTGCCTGAACGTGATCAGTTACAAGGTCAAGGTGTACTCCGAGAGGGTCGCCGATGGCACCGCCAGCCACCTGTGGACCGCGTCCCAGTAACCGGGGTTCATGATCACGGAACCCTTGGTGCCGTATGCGACCCGCCGTTTCCGCGGTCATGAAATCGAGCATGCGAGCGGCGGTCGTCGAGGGCCCTGGCCGGGTCGCGGTCCGCACCGTCCCCGTCCCGCCCAGGGACGGGCGTGCCCTGGTGCGGGTCGACCAGGCGGGCATCTGCGGCACGGATCTGAAGATCGCGGCAGGCTCGGTGCCGGTCGCGGCCTCCCGCGTCATGGGCCACGAGATGACCGGCAGGGTGGAGGTGGCCGCCGGCAACGGCCGCGTCCCCGCGGGCACGCGCGTGCTGGTGAATCCCGGAGTCTTCTGCGGTCGCTGCGATCTGTGCGGCCGCGGCCTGCCGAACATCTGCCGCAACGGCGGCCTGCTCGGCCGCGACCTCGACGGCTGCTTCGCCGAGCTGATCGCGGTCCCCGGTGAGCTGCTGCACCCGATACCGGACTCGCTGCCCGCGGACGACGCCGCGCTGCTGCAGGTCCTCGCCACGTGCGTGCACGCTCAGGTCAGCCCCGAGCCGCTGAGAACCGCGGCGGTGGTCGGCCTCGGCGTCACCGGCCTGCTCCACGTGCAGCTGCTGGCCGTTCGCGGGATCGAAACGATCGTCGGCATAACCCGCTCGGCATGGAAGCGTGACCTGGCGGCGCGGTTCGGCGCCGGCGTCGTCGCCGCGCCGGACGACGCCGCCGAGGCGGTCGCGAGGGCGAGCGGAGGCCGCGGCGCGGACCTCGTCATCGAGTGCGCCGGGACTGCCGAGACGCTCGCCCAGTCGATGCGGCTCGCCGGGCCCGGCGGCACGGTCGTGGTGTTCGGCACCACGGCGCCGGCGGCGGACGGGCTGCCGACGTACCAGTGGTACTACAACGAGCTGACCATCCGCTGCCCGCGCGCGCAGCGCCCCGGGGACTGCGACGAGGCGATCGCGCTCGCGGCCTCGGGGCGCGTGGAGCTGGCGCCGCTGGTGACGGCCCGCTTCCCGCTGGCGGCGGCCGCCGGCGCGCTGCGCGCCTGCGAGGACCCCACCCAGCTCAAGGTCGTCCTGGACATCCCCGCTGTCCAGTGACCTCGTAGAGCACCACGGTGCTCTGGCTGGCATCGCGACCAGCTTACGGGGCGGTGAGCGCCCAGACGACCTTCCCGCCCGTGTCCGGCAGGTACCAGTCCCACCGCTGGCAGACGGCCTCGACCAGCAGCAGTCCCCGGCCGCTCTCCGCGTCCTCGCCGGCGTCCATGGGCACGGGGGGGCGGGGGCTGGAATCCCAGACGAGGACCAGGACCCTCGCCTGGTCCGCCAGGAGCCACAGCCTGACCGGGATTATCTGGTCAGCGGGCGCCGACGCGGCGACGGCGTTGGTCATCAGCTCCGAGACCAGCAGTTCCACGTCGTCGCTGAGGCCGCTCAGCCCCCACTCCCAGAGCACGTGCCGCGCGTGCAGCCGGGCGCACGGCACCGCGCCCGGCAGCGCGCCGAGCTCAATGGCGTCCCGGAGCGGCCATTCGCCGGAAGCGATGTTCGGGTGCCGGGAAGGCGGCACGGGCAGCGGGGCGCCGCTGGTGCCGGTACCGGGGGCGGTGCGCCCGTCTTCCCGGTACGTGCCGCTGGCATCGGCGGCCCAGGCATCGGCGGCGGAAACTCGCAGCGTGCGCGCGCCCGTGCTGCCGCTCATCGATGGCGGGTGCCGAGCGGGGATCTTGGCATCGGCATCTCCATGGCGTGGGTGACTGATTGACGCACAACTATCCTGGCGCGAGTGCTTGTGCAGACGCAAGCTTAGATGCATGCGCATCTGCAAGTTCGTCGAATTGAACATGACAAATGCACGTGCACTGGATATCGTGCGGGACGGGAGAGGAGTCAGAGAACCATGATTCATCCTTACAGCGGCATGCCAGCCTCCGGTCTGGAGGGGGTCACCTGGCGCAAGAGTGACCACAGCAACCCCAACGGGAGCTGTGTGGAGGTGGCCGAACTGGCCGGCGGGGCGGTCGCCATCCGTAACTCGCGGGATCCCGGCGGCCCCGCGCTGGTCTACACCCCGGCCGAGATCACCGCGTTCCTGCGCGGCGTCAAGGACGGCCAGTTCGACTACCTGGGGGCCTGATCCCCCCAGGGCGCGAAGGCGCGCCGCGTGATCAGCTATGCAACCGCCATGGGCGGTGCGACACTGGCTGAGTCGGCCATGGCCGCAGGGAGCATCGATGGTCTCACATCAGGGGGAGAGATGGTCTCACATCAGGGGGAGAAGCGTGATCCGGTCGGCGTACCCGCGGGCAGCGCGCTTGCCAGCAAGCGCAGCGGGCCGACCGTCCTGCGGATCGCGCTGGGCGCGCAGCTACGGCGGCTGCGGGAAGCCAGCGGTCTCACGACCGCTGAGGCAGCCGAGGCGATCCGCGCCACCCACTCCAAGATCAGTCGCCTCGAGCGGGGACGCAGCGCCGCGAGGCAGCGCGACGTGGCCGATCTGCTCAGCCTCTACGGGGTCACCGAACAGTCCGAGCGCGAAAAGCTGCTGGCACTGACCCGCGAGGCCAGCGTCCCCGGCTGGTGGCAGCAGTACAGCGACATCCTGCCGAGATGGCTCGAACTCTATGTCGGGCTGGAAAAGGCCGCCTCGGTCATTCGCCCCTATGAGGTGCAGTTCGTCCATGGCCTGATGCAGACCGAGGACTACGCCCGTGCGGTCATCCTCATCTCCAACGCTCACGCGCCGGCGGAGGAGGTCGACCGCCGTGTCAGGCTCCGGATGGAGCGCCAGCGGCTGCTCACACAGCCGGACGCGCCGGAGCTGTGGGCCGTGCTGGACGAGGCGGCGCTGCGCCGGCCCGCGGACGGCCCGGCGGTAATGCGCGCGCAGCTGGAGTACCTGCTGGAGCTCACGGACCTGCCCAACGTCACCTTGCAGATCATCCCGTTCAGCGTCGGCCCGCACGCGGCGGCCGGTGGCCCGTTCACCATCCTGCGGTTCCCCGAACCGGACCTGCCCGACGTGGTCTACCTGGAGCAGCTCAACAGCGCGCTCTACCTTGACCAGCCCGAGGACGTCGACGACTACGTGGCCGTCATGGACCAGCTGTGTGTCCAGGCCGTCACCGGTGCCGCCAGCAAAGACATGCTCAGGACGCTCCTCAAAGAGGCCTAGCCCGCAGGGACAATCAAAACCCACTAGGCTCGCTATGTCCCAATAATCACAGCAGGATCAGCGAGAGCGGAGAGGCTACCCGTGACCGAGAGCTCGTCCGGCCCCGGCCAGAAGGCACCCAGGATCGACCCGTCCGTGCCGCACTCCGCCCGGGTCTGGAACTACTGGCTGGGCGGCAAGGACAACTACGCGTCCGACCGCATGGTCGGCGACCAGGTCATCGCGATGGTCCCGGATATCGCCCGCATCGCCCGGCTGCAGCGCGCCTTCCTCGTCAGCGCGGTGAAGTACCTTGCCGGCGAGGCGGGGATCCGGCAGTTCCTTGACATCGGCACCGGCCTGCCGACCGCCAACAACACCCATGAGGTGGCCCAGGCGATCGCGCCGGAATCGCGCATCGTCTACGTGGACAACGACCCGCTCGTGCTCGCGCACGCCCGCGCCCTGCTCACGAGCACACCACAGGGCGCCTGCGACTACATCGACGCGGATGTGCGCGACCCGGGCAAGATCCTCACGGCGGCGGCTGGCACGCTGGACTTCGCCAGGCCCGTCGCGCTCATACTGCTGGGCGTCCTGGGCCAGATCCCCGACTCCGACAACCCGCGGGCGATCGTCGCACAGCTGCTGGACGCCGTGCCATCCGGGAGCTACGTCGCCCTCTGCGACGGCACCAACACCAGCGAGGCGGTCAACGAGGCCATCGGGCGCTACAACGAAAACTCCCACAACGCCTATCACCTCCGCAGTCCCGAGCAGATCACCGGTTTCTTCGACGGCCTGGAACTGGTGGAGCCGGGGATCGCGGGCCTGGGCCGGTGGCGCCCGGAGGCCACCCCGTTCCCCGGCGCCGGTGAGGTCCCCGGAATGTGCGGCGTCGGCCGCAAGCCGTAATGCGCCAGCGGCGCCCGGCCCGTATACGGCGATCCGGACCGAGACCGTCGCCGTGACGGGTTCCGGCAGGGCGCCGAGGCGGGCGTCGAGGCCGGCTGGCCGCACGTGATGGCCGCTCGGCCCCATCATGACGAGGTCGCGCAGCTGCCCGTGCCGCAGGTCGACCCGGTAGGTGAGGGTCCGCTCGGTGATGAGGCCGAAGCCGGCCATGCTCGCCGCGAGCCGCCGCGGTTTCTCCGGGTCGACGGTGAGCATCCCCAGCGGCGCGATCAGCTCGCCGAGATGGGCCGGCGCCGGCGTCACCATCAGGAAGATCCCGCCGGGCGCGAGCACGCGGGCGGTCTCCCCGGGATTGCGCGGGCCGAAGACGCTCATGACGATCGCGGCCGACCGGCTGGCCACCGGAAGCGGGCCCCAGACGTCAGCGCCCACCGCCGCCGCGCGGGGATGACAGCGAGCCGCCCTGCGCAGCGCGGCCTTGGACACGTCCAGGCAGACGCCGGTCCGGCCGGCCGCCGAATCCAGCACGGCCGCCAGATAGTAACCGGTGCCCCCGGCCAGGTCGAGGGCGATGCCGGAAGCGAGCCGCGACCCCCGGACGCACCCGGCGAGCGCGTCCGCGATCGGCGCGTAGTGGCCCCCGCCGAGGAACCGCTCGCGCGCCGCCGCCATGGCGGCGGTGTCAGCCGTCCCCGCCGCGGGCCGGCCCGACCGCAGGTTGAGGTATCCCTGGCGGGCGATGTCGAAGCAATGGCCGCGGCCGCACCGCACGGACCGGCCCGCGGGCGAGAACCCGGCCCCGCAGACGGGGCAGGCCAGGGCGGGCAGCGCCGCGAGAAGGGCGGGGATGCCCGGTTCCCCGGCCACGGCGGTCACGATCGCGCCGGGCGGTCTTTCTTCGGCAGCTTGCTCACGACGGCCTCGTAGGAGGCGTCAATGGCCTCGACGATCTCGTCGTCCGGTATCCCGGCGTTGACCCGCAGCTTGTTCCATCCGGAGCGCCCGATGTACGGCATGACCGAGGCGTCTTCCGGGTAACGCGCGAGCCACTCGTCCGCCATGTCCCGGGTCGGCCCGCACTTCAGCCCCAGCGATGACGCCGGCCCGGACCCCAGGAAGGCGAAGATCTTCGTGCCCACCTTGGCGACGACATCACCCTCCCACGGCTCGTCCTGCCACGCCCCCGGCTTCCCCAGGCAGTACCCGAGCAGCTCATCCCACGTCATGACCGCTCCTCGACATTCCCACAAGCGTCACCGTAGCGCAGGTCTGGGCACGACGGGACGCGCGCCGCGCCCCCGTTCAGCCCGGGGTCACCGCGTCCCCGTTCAGGCCGGGGTCACCGCGTCCCCGTTCAGGCCGGGGTCACCGCATCGGAGCCGGCTCAGCGCGGGGTGAGGACGCAGAACTCGCTGCCTTCCGGGTCGGCGAGCACCTCCCACGCCACGTCGCCCTGGCCGACGTCGGCGGGCTCCGCTCCGGCCTCGCGCAGCGCCCGAACGGCGGCGGCGAGGTCCTCGCCCTTCTCCGGCGCGACGTCGAGGTGCACCCGGTTCTTCACCGTCTTGGCGTCCGGCACCCGCAGCAGTTCCAGGAACGGCCCGGTGTCCGACGGCGATCGCAGCGAGACCCAGCCGTCGCCCGAGTCCCGGCGGGTCCAGCCGGTGGCCAGTTCCCAGAAGCCCGCCGCGGCCTCGGGATCGGCGCAGTCCGCGACGATGGCGGCGACCGGCCCCGTGTCACGGTAGACGGGCCGCGGGTCGAGCACGCAGAACTCGTTGCCCTCGGGGTCGGCGAGCACCTCCCACGCCACGTCGCCCTGGCCGATGTCGGCGCGTACCGCGCCCAGGCCGAGCAGCCGGTCGACCTCGGCCGCCTGGTGGGCGGCGGACTCGGTCCGCAGGTCCAGGTGCACCCGGTTCTTGCCCGATTTCGGCTCCCGAACCGGCACGAACACCAGCGGCTGCGCCACCGGGTCCGGATAGGTGTAGCCGGCCGGCCACACGTCCACCTCGTCCGCCTCCTCGGCCGCCACCTCCCAGCCGAGCGCGGCCGCCCACCACCGCCCCAGCCGTGCCGGGTCCGCGGCGTCGATCACCAGATGAACAAGCCGAGTAGCCATCCCGCCACCTTCCCACTCCCGGCCGGCTCAGGCAACACAGGGCACGGGCAATGCTCGTGGCCTGGGCACGGGCGCTCGCCTCTTGCGTTACCCGAGCGCATCTGCTTTCCTTCTTGGCCTGTGAGATGAGATGATTTGCCGGGGGAGCGTCCTGGTGGGATGGCGCGACGACGATGCCGGCAGGCCGACTGTGATAGCTGCCGGGCAGGGCCCGTTCCCGCCGGATGGAGGAGTGCTGATGACCGTGATGCCCACGGGGCTCAATCGGCTGGAGGGGCAGCTTCCCGACGAGCTGGACGCGGCCCCGGCGGCTGCGCGGATACGGCTGGGGACGCGGCTGCGCCGCCTTCGCGAGGAGGCGGAGATATCCCGGGAGAAGGCCGGAGCGGCGATCCGGTCCTCGGCGTCGAAGATCAGCCGCCTGGAACTCGGCCGCACCGCGATCAAGGCGCGGGACCTGGCCGATCTGCTCGCCCTGTACGGCGCCAGCGACGAGGCGGAGCGCGCCGGCATGCTCGCGCTGGCCCGGCACGCCAGCGCTCCCGGCTGGTGGCAGGGCTACGGCGACGCGGTGCCCGCCTGGGTCAAGCCCTACCTGGGGCTGGAGCAGGCCGCCAGCCTCATCCGCGGCTACGACGTGCAGTTCGTGCCGGGGCTGCTGCAGACGCCCGCGTACGCCCGGGCGGTGTTCGGCCTGCCCGGCGGCTCAACCGGCGACCAGGCCGAACGGCGGGTCGCGGTGCGGATGCGCCGCCAGGAGATCCTGCACCGCGCGGACCCGCCGTACCTGTGGGTCGTGATCGACGAGTCGGCGCTGCGCCGCCCGGTCGGCGGCACCGCGGTGATGCGCGCGCAGATCGAGCACCTGATCGAGATCACCCAGCTGCGCCACGTCAACATCCAGGTACTGCCGTTCCGGGCCGGAGGCCACGCCGCGGGCGGCGGCCCGGTCATCCTGCTGCGGTTCGCCGGGGACCAGCTTCCGGACGTGGTTTACCTGGAGCAGCTCAACAGCGCCCTCTACCCCTCCAGGCCGGCCGACCTGACCTACTACTGGAACGTGCTCAACCAGCTCGCCACCGAGGCCGACCCGCCGATCGCGAGCACCATGATCCTCAATCAGATCCGCAAGGAACTCTGACCGTCGGGCTTCTCCGGTACGTTTAGTTGTGCATGGCTAAATTCCGGGCAGCGGCGCCCAGCCGGCGGCCGCTGGAGATGGCGCTGCTGGTCGCCGGGGTCGCCGCGCTCGGCTTTAACCTCCGCGGGGCGATCACCAGCCTTCCGCCCGTGTATCCCGAGCTCGAGTCGCGGCTGGGGCTGTCCCCGGCGACCGTCTCCGTGCTGGCCGCCACGCCGGTCATCTGCTTCGGTATCGTCTCGGCGTTCGCGGCGTGGCTGAGCAGGCGGCTCGGTGAGGAGCGCATCCTGCTGGCCGCGGTCGGCGTGCTCGCCCTCGGGCTGCTGCTGCGCGGCCTGTTTCCCGGCGCGATGCTGTTCCCCGGGACGGTGCTGGCGGCGAGCGCGATCGCCGTGATGAACGTGCTGCTGTCCAGCCTGATCAAGCGGCGCTGGCCGGAGCGGGCGGGCCTGCTGATCGGGATCTACCTGACCGCCCTGTCGCTGGGGGCGGTCACCGGCTCCCTGGTGAGCGTGCCGCTGTACCGGGCGACCAGCCCCTCGGTGCGGCTGACGCTGGGCTGGCTGGCCGGTCCCGCCGCGCTGGCGATGGTGCTGTGGCTGCCGCAGGCGCGGTACCGGACCCAGGAGCCCAGCCCCGGCGCGCGGCGGGTCGCCGTGTACCGGCACGCGCTGGCCTGGCAGGTCACGGCGTTCATGGGGCTGCAGAGCCTGCTGTACTACGCGGCGCTGTCCTGGCTGCCCACGATCTTCCGTGACCGCGGCGCCACGCCGGCAACCGCGGGCAACCTGCTCGCGCTGATGGGGCTCGGCAACTTCGCGACGTCGCTGCTCGTTCCCGTGCTCGCGCAACGGCTTCACGGGCAGCGGGTGCTCGCCGTCCCCGCCGTCGCCGGGCTCGCGGCCGGGCTCGCGGGCGCGCTGTACGCGCCGCTCGGCAGCGCCGTGGTGTGGGTCCTGATCCTCGGCGTCAGCCAGGGCGCCGCCCTCGCTCTGGCGATCTTCTTCACGATGGCCCGCGCTCCCGATGCCGTGTCCGCGGCGTCGCTGTCCTCGCTCGCGCAGGCCGTCGGGTACCTGGTCGCGAGCGCGGGGCCGCTGGAGGTGGGCCTGCTGCACACCGCGACGGGCGGCTGGAACCTGCCGGTAGCGGTGCTGCTCGTGCTGGCCGGCCTGGAGGTCGTCGCGGGATTCCTCGCGGGCCGCCCGCGCGTGCTGCCCGTCGCGCCGGGACCCGCGGAGCTCATGACCCCGACCGCCGCCCCGGCGGACTAGCGATCGCCGCCGCGACACCGTAGGGAATGTGCTTCGGGTGCACGAGAAGCGCCCTTGCCAGCTCGCGGATCGTCATCCGCATCGGGATCAGCAGCCGCTCGCTGTAACGCCACGCGGCGGCCTCGTCGGTGCCGAACCGCGCCCTTATGGCGGCACGGAAGTGCCGGGCGTCGCCGCCGTCGCCGCGCCAGCCCGGCAGCCACGCGCGCAGCTCGCCGTCGGTCTCCAGCATCGTCCAGTCCCGCAGCCGTTCGGCTATCTGGCCCGCGGCGTCGATCACGAAAGCCAGCTCGCCGGCCCCGCTGACATGGTGCACCCGGCCCTGGTGGTCGCGGCCGGCCCGGATGCTCGCGGAGCTGAACCGCCCGCCGACAGCCAGCGCGGCCACGGCGTGGCCCGCCTCATGCCAGGCGGTACGGACGGCCGCCTTGCGGGCGGCCGCGAAACCCTGGGCGAGGCCGCGGTCGTAACGCTGCCTGATCCACACCTCGTGCACGATCGACTCGTCGTCGTAGCGGGCGAACCGCCGCAGTTCCGCCCGGATCGCGGCCAGGTCCCGCCGCTCGGCAGGCGTAGGCATGTTCGCTAGGGTAAGGCGGATGACGGGCCTGGGGCCGGTGGGTTTCGACCTGGACATGACGCTGATCGACTCGCGCCCCGCGATCATGGCCGCGTTCGCGGGTCTCGCGGAGGACACCGGGGTCGGCATCGACCTGGCCGAGGTGGACGGAAGGCTCGGTATCAAACTGGAGGACGAGCTCGCGTACTGGTTTGCGCCGGAGCGGATCCCGGCCGCGGCCGAGGGCTACCGCCGGCACTACATCCGGCTGGCGGAGCGCATGACGGCCGCGCTGCCCGGTGCGGCCGACGCGCTGCGGGCGGTCCGCGCGGCGGGGGAGCGGGTGGTGATCATCACGGCCAAGCATCCGGTCTCGGTGCCGCCGAGCCTGCGCGCCGCCGGCCTGGCGGCCGACGAGCTGTTCACCCACGTGCATGGGCCGGAAAAAGCCGCCGTGCTGCGCCGTGTGCGGGCCGTGGCCTACGTCGGGGACACGCCGGCCGACATGACCGCCGCCGCCGACGCGGGCGTGCTGGCGGTCGGCGTCACGACCGGGTCGTTTGGTGCCGGTGAATTGACCGCCGCCGGCGCCGGCGTGGTGCTCAGATCGCTGGCCTGCTTTCCGCTATGGTACTCATCGATACGTACAGCGAGGCAGTAACTATCCGAAAGAACGCGTTTTCCGGACATTGCGTGGTGTGGGTTGCCTGGACCTTTGCTGGCCGCAAGTAACACTTTTTGCGATGTTATGACGAGCGGCGGTTATGCCGCTGTAAGGTTTGCCGCGTGAGTTCGGTGCTGGCCCGGCCCGGGGTCGTCGCGGCGGGGGGACGGATCCGGAGCGGACAGGTGCTGCTCATCGGCGCGGCCGCCTTTGCCGTCGTGCTGGTCTCCTACCTGATCTACGCGTCGGTCCACCCGGAGTACTACACGCTCTACCCGGTTGACCTGGGCGTATACCGGGACGGCGGCCTCATCGCCCGGCACCTGAGCCCGCCCTACGACCCGCGCCTGAACTCGCCGCTATACGACTGGCCCTCATCCAACACCGCGCTGAACTTCACCTATACGCCTTTCGCGGCGCTTTTCTTCGCGCTGGTGTCGTTCATTCCCTGGTCCGTGCTGCCAAAGCTCTCGGTGGCCGTCAACATCGTCGCGCTGGTCGCGGCCCTGTGGTTCACGGCCGGCGCGCTGGGTTATCGCGACCGGGCCCGCGTCCGGCTCGGGGTGACGCTGCTCGGCTCGGCGGCCGTGCTCTGGATCGAGCCGGTGATACGGACGCTGTTTCTCGGGCAGATCAATCTTCTGCTGATGGCCGTGATCCTGTGGGATCTCTGCCAGCCTGACACCGAGCGGAGCCGCCGGTGGAAGGGCATCGCGACGGGAATCACGGCCGGGATCAAGCTGGTCCCGCTGATCTTCATCCCGTACCTGCTGCTGACCCGCAAGTTCCGGCAGGCCGCCCTGGCGAGCGCCGGCTTCGCGAGCACCGTTCTCCTCGGTTTCGTGCTCCTGCCGCGCGACTCGGCGGAGTGGTGGTCGGACGGGCTGTTCTACCAGGACGGGCGGACCGGCTTCCCCGGCTGGGGCGGCAACCAGTCGCTGCGCGGCCTGCTCACCAGGCTCGCGGGCACCGTGAACGGCGCGGTGGTCCCGTGGGTCATCTGCTCGGTCCTCGTCGTCGTCCTCGGCCTGGTGGCTGCGGCGATGCTGCAGCGCGCCGGGCACGACATGCCGGGCCTGCTGACCACGGCGCTCACCGGCCTGCTGGTCTCGCCGATCAGCTGGGACCACCACTGGGTCTGGATCGCGCCCGGCGCGGTCGTGGTCGGCCACTACGCGGTACGCGCCTGGCGGGCGGGCGAGAGGCGGCAGGCGTGGGGATGCGGCGCGCTAGGGCTGGGGATGCTGCTGGTGTTCGCGCCGTGGCCCGGTTTCCTGTGGAGCCGGGTGGTCACCGGCGCCGGCAACTTCAGCATGGGCTTCATCTGGGCGGCGCCGAACAGCCCCGTCACCCTGTACATGAAGAGCGGCGATCACTCGTACTACCTTGAGTACCGCTGGCGCTTCCTGCAGCTGCTGGCCGGCAACGCGTACATCCTCGGCGGTCTCGCCCTGTTCGTGCTGCTCCTGCTGACCGCGCTCAGTATCGGCTGGACGGAAGGAATCCGCACCGTACTTCGGCCGGCGTACGATAAAACCTCTATTGAGACTGAACGGGACGGGCTCCGCCAGTCGGCACCGGCCGACGCCTGACCGGGCGCCCGACCACAGACTCCCGCTGCCCGCTCATATTCGCGCCCCTTTTTGGCTGCGCTCCCCGCCCCTTTTTCGCTGAGTGTTGGTACGCCGCCTTCTTGGTATGCCTCGCCCGGCCTTGTGCCTCGCCCGGCCTTGTGCCTCGCCCGGCCTTGTGCTTCGCCCGGCCTTGTGCTTCGCCCGGCCTTGGTGCTTCGCCCGGGCCTTGGTGCTCCGCCCGGCCCTGAATGCCTTCCCCGGCCTTGATATGCCTCCCCCGGCGCGCCGCCCGCCTCTGGCGGCGGGGCATGCGATAGGGCACTCTTTCCTCAGATCCCGCGGGAAGGTGGTGCCATGACCGTGCTGAAGACCGAGGCCGAGCCCGCCGAGGTGGGCCTGGATCCGGAGCGGCTGCTCCGCATCGGCCCGCACTTCGCGCGTTATGCCGACGACGGCAGGCTGCCCGGCTGGCTTATCACCGTGAGCAGATACGGCCGTCTTGCGTACGTGTCCAGCTACGGGTACCGCGACATCGAGGCCGGGCTTCCGGTCGGCACCGATACGGTCTGGCGGCTCTACTCGATGACCAAGCCGATCACCTCGGTGGCGGCGATGCTGCTCTGGGAGGAGGGCGGCTTCGAGCTCACCGACCCGGTCAGCTCGTACATCCCGTCGTTCGCCGACGTCCGCGTTTTCGCCGGGGGCACCGACCTCCGGCAGGTGACCGTTCCCGCCGTCGAACCGGTACGGATATGGCACCTGCTCACCCACACCTCCGGTCTCACGTACGGGTTCCACCGGGCGCATCCGGTGGACGCCATGTACCGGGCGGCGGGCTTCGAGTGGTCCGCGCTCGTGGGCATGGACCTGGCGACCGCGTGTGACATCTGGGCCGGAATGCCGCTGCTCTTCCAGCCCGGCACGGAATGGAACTACTCGGTGTCCACCGACGTGCTCGGCCGGGTGATCGAGGTCGTGTCCGGGCAGCGTCTCGACGAATTCCTCGCCGAGAGGATCCTGCGCCCGCTCGGCATGACCGACACCGGTTTCCACGCCGGGGCCGCGCAGTCGCCGCGGCTTGCCGCGCTGTACACGCCGGGGCCCGGCGGCGCCGCGGCGCGGCTCGACTCGCTGGGCGAGGCCGCGCTCCGGCCGCGGGTCATGCTCTCCGGAGGCGGCGGCCTGATCTCGACGGCGGCGGACTATCACCGGTTCACCCAGATGCTGCTGCACCGCGCGGACAGCCCGGCCGGCGAGCTGGACGGCGCGCGGCTGCTGAGCCCGCGCACCGTGAGCTACATGGCCCGCAATCACCTTCCCGGCGGGCGTGACCTGGATACGTTCGGCAGGCCGCTGTACGCCGAGTCGCCGTTCCGCGGCGTCGGCTTCGGCCTCGGCTTCGCCGTGGTGATCGACCCGGTGCCCGGCAAGGTGCCGTCTTCCGTCGGCGAGCTGTCGTGGGGCGGCGCCGCCAGCACCGCGTTCTGGATCGACCCGGCGGAAGAGCTGACCGTCTCGTTCTTCACCCAGCTTCTTCCCTCCAGCGCCTACCCGATCCGCTCCCAGCTCCGCCAGCTCGTCTACCAGGCCCTGACCGCCTAGCTCCAGCCCCCGCCTAGCTCCAGC
>Ga0213875_10000181_pt1 | contig 64179 bp, 49 predicted proteins | sample BarmaccomBMRX_R8_FD_160105 | JGI IMG/M metagenome (GOLD analysis project Ga0213875, IMG submission 160105) | Root-associated microbial communities from Barbacenia macrantha in rupestrian grasslands, the National Park of Serra do Cipo, Brazil - RX_R8 | ecosystem: Host-associated > Plants > Roots...
GACGGCCTTGTTTCCCAAGCCCATTCATGCTGTGACAGCCCAAGGCTTTATCCTCAAGATCGTGTGCTTTCTACTGGCTTTCTCCTTTCGCTGTTTAGTGAGGTACCAACTTTAGGTTATTTAATAGAATTATTGGGGTTTAAAAACTCGTACATACGGGTATAATAATAATACCGCTTCGATTTATAAGGCATTTTGAGACAGACGTTTCAATGCAGGGAGTCATTCACATGTCGCATTTAAAACGCCGTACTTATGGTCAATCCGAGGGCAATGGATTCACTTTGATCGAACTTTTGGTGGTTATAGCAATAATTGCTATCTTAGCCTCCATCCTATTTCCTGTCTTTGCCAAAGCCCGTGAAAATGCGCGCCGCGCGAGTTGTCAGAGTAATATGAAGCAGATCGGGTTAGGTCTCATGCAGTATCAGCAGGATAACGATGAAGCTCTGCCGATCATTAATGGTTATGTTAATCCGGGAAGTCCGGTGGCCGTATCATGGGACTTGCAGATTCAGCCCTATCTTAAAAGTATGCAGGTTTTAGTGTGTCCCAGCGATAGCCAATCGACGAAATTCCCTGTTTTGCAGGGTTATGGCACGAATGTACGTCGTTCCTACGCTATGGCCACTTACCTACATGTATTCACGGCTGCTTGCAGCGGCCAGCAGCCTGAGGGTAAAAACGGCGCGGCGATCCCCGCGCCTTCTTTAACTGTCATGGCTATCGAGCGCCGAAATAAAAGTGGCAACGGTAATGACCAAGGAACATGGAACGATAGAGCTGATGCTCCGGCCACGGACGAAGCACCGACAGCGGGGACGCAAGAAATTTGGGAAACCCCGGCTGGTACCCCTGCCCTGCACTTAGGCACTCAAAATATTCTCTTCGTTGATGGGCATGTGAAAGCATCAACAGCCACCTCACAAAATATGCCCACGCTGGCGAAACATGCGGGGAATCCCAGCCAGGGGAGTTGGATTAACTGTCAGCAGGACATACCCTGCGATCCCAATAATATCGGTGGTGGTACCTGCTAGGTCGGCCTGCTACTTCCTGATTTCAGGATAAGCCGCATCAACCCAGCAGTAATTTCGCTTGAGGGCAATACCTTTTAAGCCAGCATAAAGAAAAGGAGGCGAGTTACTCGTCCTCCTTTTTTCATGTCCGTAGACACTTCACCCATTGCTATTACGCTTCTACCTTGGCTGTTGATGGGTTTATATTTTCTATTAACCCACCAGTCTTGGTGAGTTTATGGCAACCGCTTCTGACTTATGTCACTTTCCGGCTCCGTTCGCCACTCGATTAAAGCCCCACGTAATGTAGTCTTGCTTTTGGCGTTGGCCGTTGCCGTTGTGGGATTCACTTGCTGGCAAAACTGGCGCTATGGGCCGGAGCAGCAACATATTGACAAAGGCGAACAGTTGCTGGCCCAGCGGCAAGGAGCAGCGGCGGAGCGCGAATGGCGCGAGGCCATCCGCCTCGCCCCACTGGACGCGGCACCTTGGGAGTTGCTGGGCGATTACTATCTGGCCATCAGCAACTGGACAGCAGCACTGGATGCTTTCCGCCATGTGCAAGAGCTACGCCCTAACACTGCTAACCTGAACCCCCGCCTCTCCCTGGCCGCGTTACAAGCGGGCGATGCCCAGACCGCACAGCAATATTCCGACCTGGCTCTTAAACAAAATCCCCAGGATATTACAGCACTAAAGGTAGCTGCTGCCGTAGCTGAGAAGAACGCAAAAGCCGACCAGCAATTAAAATATCTGCGGCAACTGGTTACGCTACAACCCCAAGACCCAACTGCTCTCCTGGCGTTGGCTGATGCCCTGGCGTCACAGTATCAATATCAAGATGCACTGCCTCTGCTTGACCAGTTACTTAAACTCGATCCTCATTCCACCTCGGCCTATCTGTTGCGGGGACAGATTTATTTTCAAGATAACCCTACTCCCGCACGTTTGGCGCAGGCGGAAGCTGATTTTAAGGAGGTTCTCCTGGCCGCACCAGACAACATTCAAGCTCGTGGTTATCTGGGACGTATTTATATGAGCCTAAACCGGCCAAAAGAAGCCATTAATCAACTGGAAGCTATCGGTCGTGACCGTCCTTATGCATCTGGTCATCTCTTTGAGCTGTCCAAGGCTTATCGCCAAGCCGGTAATGTGCGTAAAGCGGAAGAATTGATGCGCCGTTACGCTACCCTTAAACAGCTCAATCAGCAGATGGTAGAACTTTTAGATCGCATTGGTAAAGACCCTAATGACTTCACAAGTTATTTGCAAATGGCCCGTTTGCTACTTTCCTGCGTTGAGTCTAGTGAAGCCACCTATCAATTTTACCGCTACAGGTATCTGAAGCAGGGCGTCCCCAGTGTAGCCTATTATCTAGTGAAAGCTTCCGAACTGCGTCCTGGTGATACACGAGTGCAAGCTGTTGCGCAGCAAGTGGAGCGCATTTATCAGGAGCACTTGCGGCAGGGCTTGTTAGCGGTGCAGCACCGCGATTATGAGCGGGCCGATTGGCATTTAGGACGGGCCGTTTTGTTGCGACCCGATGACCCCCGCACGCGTCAAGCCATGCTTAAGTTTGCGCGTTAGCCCGGCACCTCGACTGCCACTATCAAATGTAAACTTCTAGAATAAAGCTGTCGCCAACTAACTATTCGTTACATTATTTTATGCTTATCGCTATGCGCCACAGGCTGCTGCGCAATATCGGTTACCCCCTCCACCGGGTGGCTTTTCTGACTGCAATTTCCGTTGGCTGCCTGCTATTGGGAATGGGGTGCTTAACAGGCTGCTCGCCCTCCTCTGGTGGGCATGACCAGAGCCTAACTCCGGCTCCAACTCAGGCATCGGGAGCTACCGCAGCCAATAATGCCGCGCTTTTTGTGGATGAGGCCGCGCCAGCGGGCTTGAAGTTTAAACACGACCTGGGGAATACCGGTCATTTTTATTTTAGCGAGACCCTGCCCGCTGGTTGCGCCTTCGTGGACTATAACAACGATAGCTACCCCGATATTTTTTTAGTGCAGTCTGGCCCTTCCGGGCCGCTGGCAACAGTTAAGCAACGGCCCTTTTGCGCCCTCTACCGAAATAATAAAAATGGGACATTTACTGATGTCACGGCTGGTTCGGGTTTAGATAAGGACTTAGGTTATACCTTTGGGGTCGCGGTAGCCGATTACGATAACGATGGCTATGATGATCTATTCATTACAGCCTATGGCGGTAATCATCTCTTTCATAATCTGCATGGCAGTGGCCGCTTTGAGGATGTAACGGCTCGCTTAGGGTTGGCACAGCCACACGGCAGTGGCTTCGCTACGAGCGCCGCCTGGGGCGATTACGATAATGATGGTCGTCTAGACCTTTATGTTTGTTATTACGCCGAGTGGAATCATGCCGTGGATAAGCACTGCGGTAGTCCTGGTCACCCTGATTATTGTTTGCCCACTCTCTATAGAGCCGTAACGCACCAACTCTTTCACAATACACCAAGCGGGTTTGTGGATGTGAGTGAGAAAGCTGGTATCTCCCGCAAAACGGGACGCGGTCTAGCCGTATCGTTTCTCGACTATGACAATGATAATCGGCAGGACATTTTTGTAGCCTGTGATATAACGCCCAACTTGCTGTGGCACAATAACGGCGATGGCACTTTTACGGAGTCCGCCGTCCAAGCTGGATGCGCTTACGGTGAAGCAGGTAAAGCAATGGCGGGTATGGGGATCGCCATTGCCGACTATGACCATTCGGGGCAGGAGAGCCTTTATGTCAGCAACTTTTCTGAGCAACAAAATATTCTTTTCAAGAACAATGGGACGGGCATCTTTGAGGATGTCACCGCTGCGGCGCGGATGGCGACTATGCACCTAAAATTCCTTTCTTTTGGCAATGAGTTTTTCGATTATGATGCCGATGGTTGGAGCGACCTGATTATGAATAATGGGCACGTTGAGGTGCAACCGGAAGATCGCAAGGCAGGCGTGCCCCTGCAACAACGTAAGCAACTGCTGCACAACGAGGGGAATGGCACGTTCCACGAGATCACTGATTCTGCTATGCTGGGAGGTCTATCCGTCCCGGTAGTGGGGCGCGGTCTGGCTGTGGGCGATTATGATAACGATGGGCGAGTAGATGTGCTGGCCGTTGCTCAAAACGCACCAGCGCAGTTGCTGCACAACCGCGTGCGCAACAACAATCATTGGGTTTCATTCAAAACTGTTGGTGTTAAAAGCAACCGAAATGGGGTTGGCGCACGCTTTGAAATCAAGGTGGGGCCTACTCGAAGGGTGGCTTCGGTGCGGGCAGGCTCTAGCTATTTGTCTACCAGTGATCGCCGCGTCTACTTCGGTCTGGGCCCGGCCAACAAAGTTGATGAAGTTATCCTGCACTGGCCCAGTGGCACCCACGACGTGTTGAAGAACGTGCCCGCAGATGCTTTCTATACAGTCACGGAGGGGCGTGGTATCACTGACAAAAAAGTTGTCTCTAAAGCAAATAGTTTTTAGAAGTGTACCGATGGCTTGTTCATTTAAAAGAAGCCTTTAAGGTAATAGCTATTTGATATCTGCTCCTAAATATGCCAACGCTTGAAAGTATCTTAACTTTATGTTAACTTGGCAATCAAAGTCCCTTTATCAGTGCGGAGGATACGATGAAAAAATCACCAAGCTTTTGGATTGGTCGGGTCATGTTGGCGGTAGTCGTTTTAGGTAGCATTATCGGACTTGTCGGTTGTGGGAGCGGCCCCGCCGAACCCCAACCTGGTGAAGCGGTTAAGCCCTGGACTGCCGCGGAGAAGGCCCGCGCCGCTGGTGGTGGAAATTACCCTGGCGCAACGAAGAAATAATGATTAGGTAATTTGCCCACTAATAGGTGAGGCGCGTCAACATCAAGGATGAGTTTAACGAGCAGGCCATGCAGATAATTATCTGCATGGCCTGGTTTGCGAGTTGCATTACAGTTAAGATGCTATTATAAATCCGCGCCGATCCGCAAAGAGTAGCTAAATGTTAGCAAAGAGGAATTGCATTGAAACTTCCATTTTTAGTAAAATACCGATTGTTGTAATCTTGTGTGTCTCTGCTAGAGTTCACACTTAAAGTCTTGCCGAAAAGTATAGGAGTTGGGGATTCCGCTGTAGCGAAGGGGCATTATGCATCTGACAACGCGGTTTAGAACCAGCCTTAGGCGGCAAGCTAAACGTAGCACAATGGGCCGTAGCCAAGCGGTAAGGCAGGGGCCTTTGGAGCCTCCATACGAAGGTTCGAATCCTTCCGGCCCAGGTTGGGGAGTCCTGAGTAGAGAGTTCTAAGTTCTGAGTGAAGGTGGCTCAGCACTTGGCACCCGATACTCAGGACTTTTTTATTTTATGAATCTTGGCATTATCATCTTAGCTGCTGGCAAGGGCACGCGCATGGAAAGCGACCTGGCCAAAGTTTTACATCCTCTTTGCGGCAAGCCGCTTGTCGCCTGGGTCTTAGAGGCCACCCGGCCCCTCGCCCCTACCCGCACCGTTGTCGTGGTTGGGCATCAAGCCGATACCGTGGAAAGGGAAGTGCGCGGACGGTTTGATGATGTTGAATGTGTGCTTCAGCCGCAAATGCTGGGCACGGGTCACGCAGTGCAACAAGCCGAGCCTCTCCTGAAAGATTTTGCGGGCGACATCATCGTGACTTATGGCGATGTGCCCCTTATCACGACGGAGACTTTGCAAAAGCTGGTGGCGATGCGGCATCATGGCGATGCGGCGGCTTCCATGCTGGTTGCCACCGTCGAAGACCCCACTGGCTATGGACGCGTGCTAGCCGACCCGGATGGCCGCGTCACCGCTATTGTCGAGCAGAAAGACGCTACACCAGAAATCGCAGCCATCACCAATGTTAACGCCGGAACCTACTGCTTTGACAGTCAAGTCCTCTGGCAGTATCTCTCTCGCATTACAAACAACAATCGGCAGGGCGAGTATTACCTGACTGATGTTGTTGGTCTGTTAGCCGAGGCCGAATTGCGGGTGAATGCTGTCTTTATTAATGAGCGAGAGATGACGGGAGTTAACACGCGTGCGCAGTTGGATGCCCTCGAAGCCCAATTGCGCGCCGAAGGAGTGTGTGGCAGTGAAGGAAACTCTGGAAACACTTGATTACAGTGTCGCACCGCACCTCAATGGCCACGCGCCAGAGGCCGATTTATCCGGCCTCAAAATCTTCTCCGGCAATTCCAATCTGCCCTTAGCTCATGCCATTGCCGACTGTCTCGACAAGCCGCTTGGCTCAATGACCACGCGCCGCTTTGCCGATGGTGAGATGCACTGCGCCATCAACGAAAGCATTCGCGGGGCCGATGTTTTTATCATTCAACCCACCTGTGGCCCCGTCAACGATACGTTGATGGAACTGCTCATTATGTGCGATGCCTTTAAACGTGCTTCGGCACGGCGCATCGTGCCCATCATGCCTTATTTTGGTTATGCACGCCAGGATAAGAAAATCCGCCCCCGCGAGCCGATTTCGGCCAAACTGGTGTCCGACCTTATCACCCTCGCCGGAGCTGACCGCATCTTTGCCATAGATTTGCACGCCGGGCAGATTCAGGGCTTCTTTGACCGTCCCGTAGACCACCTACCCGCCCAACCGATTATTGCTAATTATCTCATTAAAAAGGGCATCTTCGACCATAATGTAACGGTCGTCTCGCCCGATGTGGGTGCGGTAGGACGCGCTACTATTTTAGCCGAACGACTGGGAGCTGATCTGGCGATTGTGGCCAAACGCCGCCCGGAGCCGGGTAAGGTCAAAGTCATTGATGTGATTGGCGATGTCAAAAATCGGGTTTGCGTCTTAATAGACGATATGATTGATTCCGGCGGCACTTTTATGGCCGCTGCCCATGAACTGATGGAGCGTGGCGCACAGGAGGTGTACGCCTGTGCCACCCATCCCGTGCTGAGCGGCGAAGCCGTCGGGCGCATTCAGGAATCGGCCATTAAAGAACTGGTGGTGACTGATACCATTCCCATTCCGCCAGAGCGGATGATCCCCAAAATCACCGTGCTTTCGGTCGCGGCGGTGTGCGCCCAGGCCATCTGCCGCATTCATAATGATGAGTCGGTTAGTACCATGTTTGAGTCATTCTGATAAAATGTGACGTTGGAGAGAAAAACTGGACGCTGTTGCTGGATGCTTGATACTGGATGCTGGGCAGCGATGATTAAAGCTGTCATTGAATCTTAACGATAACCCGACAAAGATGGGTTCTTTAATATCCAGCATCCAGTATCAAGCATCCAGCAACAGCCTCTCAGAATAAAGGAGTTATGACGTGGCAACACACGAGTTAACGGTTCAAAGCCGTGCTGCAAATGGTAAGTCGGCAGCGAAGAAATTACGGCGTGAAGGATTGGTGCCTGCCGTCGCCTATGGCCATAAGGAAGAGGCCGTTACCCTGGCGGTAGACGCGAGGCAACTGCGCGATTTACTCTCGCATCATGCCTCACACGGCCTGCTGACCTTAAAGTTCAAAGATGGAGCATCACCCGATTTATCGGTTATTATCAAAGCTTTGCAGCGCCATCCAGTGCGCCATAGTGTGAACGCGGTGGATTTTCTACGCGTTTCACTGGATGAGGAAGTCACCGCGACTGTTCCGATTGTCCTGGAAGGCGAGCCAACCGGAGTAAAATCCGATGGCGGTGTCTTAGTGCAAGCTTTGCATGAGCTTGAAGTCTCTGCCCTCCCGCAGAATTTGCCGGAGCAGATTACGGTAGATGTCTCGGCCCTGGAATTGAATGGCCCGCCGATTCACATTAAGGAAATCGCGCTGCCCCAGGGCGTCAAAGCCATCACCGATGGCGAAGAACCAGTGGCGGTCGTGAACCCGCCGAAGCTTGAACTGCCCGAAGAGACGGCTGTGGCCGAGGGCACTGAAGCCGACGCGGTGCCTGCCGATCATGGCACCGAGGGCGCTGGCGACAATGACGGAGCAGAAGCATAACTTGTATCCATCTGGCCTTAGAGCCAGCACAGGAATGGCACGAACTGAGGGGAACCTCATTCGTGCCATTCGTAATTTGAGGGGACGCAAAACAGGGCTTGGCCACGCTACGCGGCGCTATTTAGACGCCATGTAGAATAGCGTTTAGATAGCGCATGAAATTAGCGTAACGAAGTTTTGCGTCCCATCACAAGGTCAAGAGGTTAGTTTGGTATGTATTTGATTGTCGGCTTAGGCAATCCCGGAACGCAATATGCGCGCACCCGCCACAACGCCGGTTGGATGGTGTTGGATGAATTGGCGCGGCGGCATTCTATTGATTTAACCAAGAAGAATTTCCAGGCCCTGACGGGTAATGGCTCCATTGCCGAGCAGCGTGTTTTATTAATCAAGCCGCAAACTTTTATGAACCTGTCTGGTCGTGCGGCGGCAGCGGCCATGCATTATCACCACATCGCCTTGGATCATATCTTAGTGGTGACAGATGACCTGAACCTACCGCTGGGCAAGTTGCGTCTGCGCGTGGGGGGCAGCGATGGTGGGCATAATGGCTTAAAGTCCGTCGCGGAATCCTTGGCTTCAAAAGAGTATGCCCGTTTACGCTTTGGCGTCAGTGAGCCACCCCGTGAAGAACGTGAGCAACGCGGCACCGCCGATTTTGTGTTGCGACCCTTCTCAACCGACGAATGGCCCTTAGTCGAGAAGACAGTCGGACGCGCCGCTGATTGTATTGAAACCTTTATCCGGGAAGGTGCCGCTGCTGCCATGAACCAATTTAATCGAGGAGATCAATCATGAAATCGTGGATCAGCACTAACAAGTTAATTGGCACAACGCTAATCGCTTTAGCCGTTTTAAATAGCCCACCAGCGCACGCCAAACCCGCTAAAACTCTGCCCTGGCGGGCTGCATTTCAGCCTGCACTGATAGAGGCCAAGCGCACGCATAAGCCGCTCATGGTCTTCTTTCACGCTAGTTGGTGTACCTACTGCCATGTCATGGACGACAAGACCTTCCCCACCACCAGCGTCATCGCCGCCTCCCAGAAATGGATTCCCGTGCGCTTAGATGAAGATCAGAATCAGGCTGTTAGCAAGAAATATCAGGTCAATGGCGATTTACCGACTATCTTGTTGTTAAAACCTAATGGAGCCTTAGCAGGTCGAGTCAAAGGCTTTCAAAGCCCAACCACCTTAATCAAAGCTATGAATGCGGCTTATGCTAAAGCGAAATGAGAATGCGGGCCGCTTGAATACAGCGTCTTAGCAACCTATTCAGTCACCTGCTCTAAAATGGCAAAATCGCCGGGATTCCAGGCTTGGGTGATGATGTAGAGCTTGCCCCCGACCTCGCGCAAGACCGCGTTGTGGATGTGTTGGAAGTTCTTAACACCTAATTCCTCCTTGGGCAGTATGGTGGACACTACCTGGTCATTCTCCAAGAAGTAGATGGGAGCGCCTTTGGTGCGATCTGGCCCATCGAGAGCGGGCACGACCGCATAATTGCCCCAATAGTCAATGTCACAGGCCAGAGTGCCTGCGGGCAAGGTGAGCGTCGAGAGGTAGCGTCCGTAGCGGCTGAAACGTTCGATGCGCGCATTCGGACGGTCGGCCACATCAATTCGTTTAAGACCAGGCGGCACCGTGATGCTATGGCCGGTGCCGAATTTCCCCTCGCCGGTGCCGCGACCTCCAAAGGACAGATCGTTCCAGGTTGCGCTGATCGGGTTGAAGCTTACTTGAGCGGTGAGTACATAATCCAGGTCACAGTAGCCCGTGGACACATAGTACAGCCCGTCCAGGTATTCCACACCAGTGGGGGCAAACTTTCCGTTATGGGCAAAATACTCATTGCAGGTCGTGTTACCTAGTTCCTGTCCAGCGGTTGGAATACCCAGCGTGTTCAGGAGTTTGCCTTCCAGATTGGTGGTAAAAATCTGTCCGGTCTCGTTGGCAGGAAATACCAAATAGGGCGCACCATCAGGCCCGTACCAGATAGTCGTATTGTGCATGTTGACGTTCTTCATCGCTGGCGCTGTTGGCACCAACTGTACCGACTGCATATCGGCGCTCACCCGGAGAATGCCAGCCCCACGCAGAAAAAAGTAGGTCTCACCCTTACCCGGACGGTGATCCACGGCAGAGCCGCCGTGAGCCGAACGCAACACCTTTTTGGCCTCTTCCGGTAGCCGCTCCGAGGTCAGAAACACTTTGAACCGGAACTTGCCCTGGCCACTGACCGGCACCGCCGGTTGCGGATTTGCAGCGCCCGGCGCTGGAGCCTGGGCCAGCGTCATGGGGGGGTGGCTCGAATTTAGTTGAGCCGCTTCTGGCACGCCATCCGCACGCGCCACACCGCTACTCGCCATCATTACACTGAGCGTCATTAATCCGGTACTTACAACCGTTGCAAGTCGCTGTCTCATTAAGCCTCTCCTGTCCATCTTGGGGATTATTTGGGGGTTCCTGGCACGGTCACCCGTTGTCAAAGTATAACGTCAATGTAATAGCTTGTAGCCACCCATTGATCCTAAAGGTTTTGGTGTCTTGGCCCGTTAATAGACTCAAACAATCCCTATAACTAATAATTGAGTCGATACCCACGGCCTTCAGAGTAGCTTAGAGAATGACAATGAAGATGCTCTTTATTATCTACTCGCCAAATAATTGCATCTACTATCTATAAGCAGTAATCTATTACTAACTGACATTGAAAGGTAATCAAGGCTATGTGTGCCACTATCCGAAAATTGCGCTGCCAGAAATGCGGGCACGAGTGGCTGCCGCGCAAGTTTGGACGACCTCAATGGTGTCCACAATGCAATAGCCCCGATTGGGATGAGCCACGCAAACGGCCCCCGATTGCGGAGCAACGGGCCAATGCCCGCCAGCGCAGGATCGAAGAGGCTAAGCGGCTTTTAGCCGATACGCCACTGCAAATCGCCCCGGCTGTGATTGTGCCCGCAACGGTTCAGGTGCCTTTCTTGGATAATCCCCCCGCAGGCCCCTGGAAAGAAGCCATAAACCAGGCGGAAACAATGGGTCTAACCGATGAAATGGCCAAGACCCTTAGCTTTAAACCAGGTGACTTAATGGTGTCAGTGCATGGCGAGTCTATGGAAGCGGCGGGCATTCCCGATGGGAGCCAATTGCTGATGCGTCCGCTTAATGGAAAGAAGCCGCCGTGGGGCGCGGTGGTGCTGGTGCAAGCGGTGACACCTGAAGGTCAATACCTCAGCACCATCAAACACTGGTACACCACACCGGCAGGTGGGCCAGATTTGCGCGATGGCCGTAATATGCCCTTTTACCTGCCGACAGGTGTGGAGCAAGTGACTCCGGTCGCAGTCATGGTGGGACTTATTGCTCAACGCTCGTTCAGCTATCGAGAGGAATTATAGAGATGGGACGCTATGCGGGCGCAACGCTAATTTCATGCGCTATTTAAACGCTATTTATTCAATAGCGTCCTTTTGCGCTGCGCTGCATAGCGTCGCCCCCGCGTTGCGTCCCATTAAAATTGTTGGTAATTAACGTTTATCCACTGGATCAGGCGGCACGATGGTGCCATCGAAGATAGCGGCGTCCGAGGCGACTTTGCAGTTGTAGCCGACCACGCAGCGTTCAATATGGGTATTGGCTTGCACCTGCGCACCATCCCAGAGAATGGAATGGGCTACTGTCGCGCCTGGTCCCACCACACAACCTGCGCCTAATACTGACTTATCGCTGATGCGCGCTCCGGCTCCAATTTTACAGCCGGGGCCAAGGACACAGGGGGCAGTGATCTCAGCCTGCGGGTCAATCTCGCAACCCTCGCCAATCCATAAGCCTTCCCCGGTCTGCGGCACAGTTGTTTCCAATTTCAACAGGTGCTGAAAGAAGTCGTCGTGGCACTCACGATACTCGCGTAGATTCCCAACATCGCGCCAGTAGGTATTCATCTTATAGCCAAAGAAGGGCTTTTGCTGCTCCAACAGGAACGGGAAGACATTTTTGCCAAAGTCGTGGAACTGACCCGAAGGAATCAGGTCGAGAATCTCCGGTTCAAAAAGGTACACACCGGTGTTCACTAAATTGCTGGGGGCAGTGCCGGGGGCGGGTTTTTCGACAAAGCGTTGGATACGGCCATCTTCTTCCAATACTACCACACCAAATTGTGAGGGATCATCCACGGTGGTCAGGCCGATAGTGGCGATAGCTTCCTTGGATTTATGGAATTGGAGCATAGCCGTGAGGTCTATGTCGGTGAGGTCATCGCCGCCCGTCACTAAGAACGTTTCATCTTTAGCAAAGAAATGCTTCTCTTCTGCGACCCGCTTCACGCCACCCGCCGTGCCCATTAATTCGGTTTCGCGGTTAAAATGCATCGTCGCGCCCACCTCATGGCTGTTGAAATAATCCTCAATCTGCGCCGCTAAATAGTGGGTGTTGCAATAAATCTCGTTGAAGCCATGCCGCACTAAGAGGCGCACGATGTGTTCCATCACGGGCTGGTTGATAATTGGCACCATTGGCTTGGGTACAGTCCGGGTTATGGGGTCGAGGCGGCTACCCACGCCTGCTGCTAAAATCATTGCTTTCAAGGCTGCTTTCCTTTCTCAAGATGATACCGTCCATAATACCTACGGTAAGAACCTGTGTTCCATCCTTGGCACCAATAAACAAATAATACAAAAGGCAGAGAGGTTATGTAGCCTCTCTGCCTGAGCGAATTTCATTCCTAAAAGTAAGCTGAACTGTGCGCTACCGCACCCGGAGAGACGCGACTAATCACATCTCTACTGATTGGAGGAACTATCACTGGAAGAAGACGAGCTTTCCGGCACGGGGACAGGACTCTCCGCAGCACTGCGACTGCTCTCCGAGCGGGACGAAGAACCTTCGTCCGAAGCGTCACGAGAATGGCGTGGCCGCTTCACATCGTCTGTTCTATGATGGGAACGACGATGGCGACGGGCGTGACTGGCATCGTTATTATCTTCATCCGCAACGGCTAAGCGGGTGTGCTTACGGTGATTGCTACTTTCGGCAGCAGCCACGACATCCGTGGTATCTTCTTCTTTGACGGGAGCTTTGACCTCAGGAGATTCGGCCAGGGTTTTGTCGTCACTGTCCTTGATAACGCCAGCTTCCCGTAAAATCTGCTTGGCACCAGGGCTGGAATTATTAGTCGGGCCAAGTTCATCTTCTGTCGTCGAGGGTGAATGGGCCAGAAAATCTTGGGAATTGAACTTGGGGCCAAAAATATAGGCGAGGAGCTTTTTGTTCTTGGGCCGGTTCAAGGTCAGCGAGCCGCGTGTGCTGTAGACACCAAAAAGCGTTAAGGGCTGAATTTTGGTGGGGTCGCCAATACGCTTGGCAAAGTAGGCTGCCGAAGCGATAGTCGTATCATTCATGTCCGTCTCGAACTGGCGACGGATTTCTTTAATCATGCCCGGCAAACGCCACTTGGGCATCTGGGCTAATTGTTTTGCCAGGGCGCGCATCACCATCTGCTGCCGCCGCATCCGACCCGGATCACCTTCTAAATCCATGCGAAACCGGACAAAGTCATGGGCCTTTTGGCCGTCCAGCAGTTGCAAACCGGGTTTAAGATGGATATGCAGGTTGCCCCAGTTATCATCATAGTCCAGGTTGCCGCGATAGAGTTTGCCATTCTTGCGCTTTAAGGCTCCATCTACATTGACCCAGATACCGCCGATGTCATCAATCAGCTTTTTAAAGCCATCGAATTTAATCACGGCATAGTGGTCAATGGTAACGCCTAACTCATCATGTATCGTCTGCTTGAGTAGTTCCGGGCCACCATACGCATGAGCCGCGTTTAACTTCCCTTTGCGCACATGAAATTCGTTGGGGGGAAGGTGGACAATCGCATCACGCGGGAAGGACACCATGCGAATGGTGTTTTGCGTCTTATCCAGCGCCATCACAATCATCGAATCACTACGCGCTCTTGTATGTTTATCCGCGGTGTGCCAGAGGTTACGTCCGCTTTTGCTGAAGATTTCTTTATAGTCAACGTCACGCCCAATCAGCAAGATATTAACATGATCGCTGTTCGCCTTATCAAAGATAAGATCAGGATTTTCCTTAACTGTTGTATAGGTGTGCCAGTAACTCTGCAAATCCTGTTTGGTCTCCCTACCCTGCGGGGTCAGATTGAAGTAACCAAGGGCAAACGCCAGGGAACCTACTGTTGTAGCCAGTGCAAAAGTGCCAACACTACGCCAGAAGCGACTGCGCGTGCGAGCCTTTAGTTGCTTATCAAAGACATCTTTATTAGGAGTTGGTGAAAAATCGTCGTTGGGCTGATCAGTATCTGACTGAAGCGTCTCGTTTGCCAAATTAAACCTCCGTGTCCATCCGTTCCAGTGTAATCAGGATTAGGCTACTGGTCAATTCTACGCGCCTTGTTATAGCACCTGTTTTGCGCGTTTACTAACTTCCTGCACTGTGTGGGACAACACTTTATTCTGATAAGTTTTGAATCTTAATAAGTTCTTTACGAGCTAAGTTAAAATAAGAGGTGCCGTTTAAACCGCGACATCGGGCCGGAATTTGTTGTAGGACGAGCGCATCCAGCGCACGAAGTCATCGGCTTCGGCATAACCATCGAGGCTGTCCACGCGCTGCCCGCTACTGTCCACGACGACAATAGTGGGAAAGCCTTCGACATGATAGCGTTGGGTTAAATCTTCGCGTTTATCTCCATCTACTCTAACGGGAATAAAGTTTTGCGACTCGGCGATGACCGAAAAAGCTTTATAGGTCGTGTTATCCAATTCTTTGCACCAGTGGCACCACTCGGTGGAGAAATCAATCAGCACCGGCTTGTTGGCGGCCTTGGCCTTGGCTAATGCCTTTTCGTAGTTGGTTTCCCACGTAATATGGGTCAACTTTGGCGTTTGAGGCGCTTGAGCCAGGGCCGACTTGCTGTGTCCTGTCTTATCCTCAGAAGGGGCAGTCGTTGAAGGCTCAGTCGCTTGGGGCGCGGTAGCTGACTTGGAACCCGGAGCAGTTGATTGGGATGCCTCACGATTGGTTGAGCAGCCAATCAAGCCACCCGCCATAAACGCCAAAATTAACAGGCAGGTCGTGCGAATTGATATAGCAGGTTTGCCTACGGTTGAACCAGGAAGCGTGCCCATGAAATATGCCTACTTTGGTTCCGCCTTAAAGGTAAAAGACTCAAACCGGGGAACCGCGAAAAGGGACGCTTATAACCAGTTTTCGTTCCCTCAGTTCGTGTCCGCGCCAGCTACGATTGCCGGGTTAAGGTTTGACTTTACGCGTTCTACTCAAAGCCAGCGCGAACTGCATCCAATACTTGTTGTGCATGACCCAGGGGCGTGACTTTCTCAAAAATGTGACGCACGATACCCTCTCTATCAATCAGCAAAGTAGTGCGGAGAACACCCGTTACAGGTTTACCGTACATCGTCTTATTGACCAGCAAGCCCCACGATTTTATCAACTCGCCACCAAGATCAGCAGCCAGTGGATAGGGTAAGTTTTGATTCTGGATAAAGCGAATATGGGAGCGGATATTATCGCGCGAGACGCCCACCACTTGCACATTCTCTTTTTGAAACTCCGGGTAGAGGTCGCGGAACCCACAGACTTCGATGGTGCATCCCGACGTGGCATCTTTGGGATAAAAGAACAAAACAAGCGATTGCCCTCGCGCACTTTGAGTTGTTAGAGTGCTTTCGCTGATGTCGCCGTTGGCATTGGGCATGGCCATCGGCAGAGAAAAATCTGGAAGCGGTTGGCCGACTTGCGGCACCAGGGTCGAAGGTTGAGTAGCTTTTGAGTTAGGCATAATGACTAAAAAGTATTTTAATCTACGCGATAACCTAATGCACCCATAAACCACCGAACCCGGAGCGTAAGCGACGGGCTAGACTCATAGCCTCCTCAGACTACCACGAAAGCCCGTCGCTCACGCTCTGGATTCGTTAAGCTCCTCGCCTTCTTTGGCCACTCATCGTTATAAATCTTGGCGACTGACTCTATAATTCAGTGGGCAGCTTGCATTTCTGTCACAAAATCGGCGGGGCTATAACCGCCAACATCGCGCTTGCGCTCGTTGCCACTGCTATCTAACCAAACGATGGTAGGGACAGCCTCTATACGATATTGCTCTGACAATGGAAGCTGCGTATCGGCATTAACCTTAACACTGATGAAATTTTGAGCCTCGTTGATAACGGCTTGATTGGTGTAAGTGTTGGAATCCATCCAACGGCAACTTGGTCATGTATCGGTATAAAAGTCAACCATAATGGGCTTATTCAGACTACGTGCATTGGCTAAAGCCCAATCGAGGTTTGTCCACGCAATAGCAGTAGCCTGTGGTGTTGGCGTTAGCATCACTTGCGGTTGAGGCACCCCTGAATTCGCCACGCCGCCATGCGTCAGAGTCAGATAGAGGAACACCACCAATGGTAAGAGCAGGGGCGCGAATATAATACCTAGACCGTATTTTGGTGGGTTTGTAGTCGTCTCCTGCGATTCCATTTCAACTCCCTTTCCACTCTGTGAGCATAGCTTCTTTAATCTTCTCGGCAATGATTCAGCCAAGCCCTTCATTTGTTAGGAAGTATCCAGGTTCAATAGGGATAAAACTATGGATAAGTGCCCTTAAGCCGTCAGTCAGCAAAATTAAATCATTTGCATCTTCCTCATTACGCTTAGGTGAACTTTGCCCCCCCTCACCAAACCTCTCAAGTTGTGCTATATCATTAAATACCGTTGCCTTTCAGGTCAACATTTGCGCCTGATGCTGCACCTTACCACGCACTTTAGCGTCACTACATTCCGTTACACTTCAAGTTGAGAGATTAAGGGTTCCGCACACCGATGGCCAATTGCAATTGTGGCTTCTGCCACCTTCACGTTCATTCCGAATACTCCCTGTTAGATGGGGCCAACCGCATCAAAGACCTCGCCAAACGCGCGGCGGAGATGGATATGCCAGCTCTGGCGCTCACCGATCATGGGGTGATGTATGGCGCGATTGACCACTACCAGGCGTGCAAAGACCAGGGCATTAAACCTATTATCGGCGTGGAAACCTACGTCGCGCCGCGCAAGCATACCGATAAAGACCCGCATCTCGATAGCCAGAAGAACACCCATCACCTGACGCTCTGGGCCAAGAATGAGACTGGCTATAAGAACATGGTCAAGCTCATCACCCAGGCCAACCTGCACGGGTTTTATTACAAGCCGCGTGTAGACCACGAGCTTTTAGCCGAGTATTCCGAGGGCCTTATCTGCGGTAGCGCGTGTCTGGGCGGGGAGATCCCGCAGCTTATCGTGGGCCAGAAGTTCAATGAAGCGGTGGCGCGGGCCGAAAAGTACCGGGAAATCTTCGGCAAAGAAAACTTCTTCCTCGAACTAATGGATCACGACCTGCATGGGCAGGCAGAAGTCAATGAAAAGGTGGTTTCTGTCCATCATAAGACGGGGATTCCGCTGATCGTCACCAATGACGCGCATTACCTGCGCGCTCAGGACGAGCAGATGCACAAGATTCTCGTCTGCATCGGAACCAACACCACCGTCGAGAAAGCGGCACTGCATTATGGGCCAAACTTCTATCTCAAGTCGCCCGAAGAAATGTTCCAACGCTTCAAGCATGTGCCCGAAGCCCTCGAAAACACCCTGCGCATCGCGGACATGGTGAATCTGGAACTCGACCTTAAAACCACCCACTTCCCCAACTTCGAGGTGCCCGCAGGTCACGACCTCGTCAGCTTCTTGCGCGAGCTATGCAAGCAGCGTTTCCACCTGCGCTATCCTACTGGCCACCCACGCTATGATGAAGCCGCCAAGCGCATGGAATATGAGTTAGGTATCATTATCCAGAAGGGCTATGCGGGTTATTTCCTGGTAGTGCAGGACTTCATTAACTGGAGCAAAGAGCGCGGCATTCTGGTCGGTTGTCGTGGCAGTGCGGCAGGCTGTTTAGTGTCTTATGTCTTAGGGATTACCAACCTTGATCCCCTGCCCTATGGCCTGCTGTTCGAGCGTTTCTTGAACCCGGATCGCGTCTCCACGCCTGATATTGACGTGGACTTCCCCGATAAGCGGCGCGATGAAGTGCTGCAATACGTCACCAATAAATACGGCAAAGAAAAAGTTGCCCAGATTATCACCTTTGGAACTCTCGCCGCCCGCGCCGCCGTGCGCGATACGGCGCGCGCGATGGGGCTTGATCTCAAAATCGCTGACAACGTGGCCAAGCTGATTCCGGCGATTCCTGGACATCCCGTTTCGATCAAAGAAGCCATTGAGCAAGTGAAAGAGTTAGGCGACCTCTATAACGCCGACTCGACCATCCGCAGCCTCTGCGACACGGCCCAGCAGATTGAAGGCTTCACGCGCCACGCCAGCCGCCATGCTTGCGGTGTGGTCATTGGTAAAGACCGCCTGGATGATCTGGTGCCTCTCGAAGAAAAAGATGGTGACGTTATCACCCAGTACCACGCTAAAGCAGTCGAAAAAATCGGCCTGGTGAAGATGGATTTCTTAGGGCTGCAAAACAACACCGTCATCAACGACACCCTCGACCTCATCAAGCAGCGGCATGGGGAAGACCTCAACCTGGAAGAGATTGACCTCACCGATAAAAAGGTCTACGATATGTTGGGTAAAGGCGATGGCGTCGCCGTGTTCCAGATGGAAGGCGTCGGAATGCGCAACTTATTGCGCGAACTCAAGCCGGAAAACTTAGAGCACATCATCGCGCAGATTTCGCTCTACCGTCCCGGCCCGATGGAAGAAATTCCCCGCTACGTGAGTGGTCGTTTCGGCGGCAGAGTCACCTACCCGCACCCCAAGCTCAAAGAAGTGCTCAAAGATACCTACGGCATGTTGCTCTACCAGGAGCAAGTCATGCAAGCCTCCCAGGTGCTGGCAGGCTTCACTGGCGGTCAGGCCGAAACATTGATGAAGGCTATGTCCAAGAAGAAAAAAGAGGACATGGCCAAGCTCAAGCCACTCTTCCTGGAAGGTTGCGGGCAAAATGGCATAGACCAAGCCACCGCCGAAGACATTTTCGGGCGCATGGAGGACTTTGCTAAATATGCTTTTAATAAGTCTCACGCTGCCTATTATGGGCTGGTCTCTTATTGGACAGCTTACTTAAAGACGAATTACGCGCCTGAATTTATGGCGTGCAAGATGACGAGCCTGTTGGAAAAGAAGGACAAGTTGCTCGTCGTCATTGACGACTGCCGCAAGCATGGTATTGAAGTTTTGCCGCCGGATGTGAACGAAAGTAATCATGAATTTACCGTTGTGGGCCAAGGTGTGGATGCGGCTATCCGCTTCGGGTTGCAGGCTATCAAGGGCATTGGCGAAGCCCCGGTGAATGCCATTATCGAAGCGCGTCGCACTGGGGGCCGCTTTATCTCCCTCTTCGATTTCTGCGAGAGGGTGCCGCCGCGTGCCTGTGGCAAATCGGCGATTGAAACGCTTATCAAATGTGGCGCGTTCGATAACATCAACAATAATCGCCAGGCGATGTTAGAAGTAGTTGATAATGCCATCAAAACGGCTGAATTAGCCCTCAAAGAAGCCGGACAAGTGGGTCTCTTTGATAGCGGGCCGACAGCGGGCCAGCCCAAGCTAACGGGCCAGATACCGGATATTCCCGATGCTGACCGCGACACGCGCCTGGGTTGGGAAAAGGAACTGTTGGGTCTTTATATCAGCGACCACCCGTTGCTGCCGCTGCGCCACTATCTAGAGCAGAACACCACGGCGATGGAGCGCATCAGCGAAGACCGTTCTCTCAGCGATGGCAGCAAAATCACCGTGGGCGGCATGGTCACCACCGTTAAGAAGATGGTAGATAAAAATGGCCGCACCTGGGCCGCTTTTACCATCGAAGACCTCACTGGCTCAATTGAAATCCTGTCCTTTGCCAAGACCTATGAAAAGTGCGGCAACTGCGTCGAGGAAGATGCCAAGTTGTTAGTCTCTGGACGCCTGGCTGCCGACAGCGGGCGCGGCGGACGCCAGCAGAATAATGACGACGATGAGAGTGGCGGGGGTGAAGGCGAGGCCGTGCGCTATAAAATCATGGCCGATGAAATTGAAGTCATCCCCGTTCAAGATGCTATTGCCGCAGGCGAAGTGGCGGCGCAGCACGAAAGCGTTCAGGCATACGCTGAGGCGAACGGTCACAACCCCGACCTCAACGGTGCTACACCGACTGATTTAGCGGGCAGTAGCGGCTACGCAGCCAATGGTAACGGTGTCAATGGCACTAACGGCTCAAATGGCTCCTGGAATAACCATGCTGGCCAGAATGGAGCTTACAGTAATGGCACCCCCGCGCCTAATGGAGCCAATGGCAATGGGAGTTACACCAATGGCAGCAACGGCAATGGTTCAGCTGGCATCGGCATCAATCGTAACAATGCCGCTTTAGTGGGCGCGAATGGTAATGGAAGTAGCAGCAATGGTAACGGCAACGGTTATACCAATGGCAGCAGCAACGGTGCCGGGGAGGAAGGTCGTCCCGCCATACCGCGCATTGGACGCGGCTTTGCCCCACCCCACTGGGCCTCGCACTGCGTCCACCTGCACATCCCTGAAGGCCAGGCAACCGCTCTCACATTGAACCGCCTGTGGAAAATCTGCCGCACTTATCAGGGTGAGACCGAAGTCTGGCTGCACCTCGATAACGGTGAGGAGACCGTGCAACTGCGCGTTTCACCTTCCTACTGGGTCAATATTTCACCAGAGTTTTGCGATGAAGTGCTGAACGTGCTGGGCGAAGACCACTTACTGATTCCAGAATTTTTGCATTAGCTGGAATTACTCAACGATGCTTGTTGCTAAGCATCTTAGATGCTTTATAGTAAAAGAATAATTGATTTGATTCAATTGTCTTCTGTTTCTCTGCCCACTTTCTCCTTGAGTCTATAGCCATAACCCCTAATCCAACGGCCGCTCCAATTGAAACGGAGGCAAGAGCAGGCAGATGTGATAAACCAGATAAACCTGCTCCCAAAGCTCCTCCTGTTGGAATGCTCAAAGGCTTTTCTGGTAGCAAACCACCTAATTCATACAGCCATTTATTGGATGCTACGGAATCTTCAATTTCCGCCACGGCTGGCTGAACCTCTGCCCGAAAGACTTCTTCTGCGGCAAGAGGAAAATCTTCTGACCAAGCTGCGGACTTCATATCCCTTGAGAACTTTACCATTGCGCCACGAAATCGGACAAGTGGCTTATCCAATTCTTTGCGGATGTCTAAAATCTCATCAACGGAAGCGTCATCAAACGTGGGTAACCTCTCCATCAGATCGGCAGCTAGACCAACTGGCTTTGCCCTATCTACTTGCACTTCTGTCACGTCAATCTTACCTTCTCTCAATCCCAACCGGACAAGATTGCCCGTAAAATCATCAAACAAAGGATAGGAAGAGGAGCTTTTTATTGCCTGCTCTATTTCGTGTATAAAGTCCTCTAACATCTGGCTGGTGTCCCCTGATGCATTCCCCGGTAATAAGGGCGCATTAAAGCTTTGCCCTTGCTCTACGGAATTCAGTTGAGCCGCTTTCTGAACACAAACGGCTATCCACTGTATGGGACTCAATCGCTGTCCCAAGGTCTTTATCTCTAATCGGCCCGTCTTTAAGAGCCGTTCAAATTGATCTGCCTTGAACTGTTTTGCTATTTTAGATGCGGTTTGCTTCATGCTCTCAACTTCAGGACGAATAACATTTTGCATACTCGCCTTCATACGCAATTCCTGTACGGATAGATTCCTCTTAGACAATAGCTGACGATAAATGCTAAAGAACTTGGCAGCGTCTTCCCTTGCCTGGTCATCTTGAGCTATTGAGGGTGCAACCATCTCCACAAGTTCCAGTTGCTGGCGTTCTGTGAACCTTGAGAATACAGTAATTGGAGTCAAAATCAAAGCTATAGGACTGCAAAGAGTAACCTTATCTGCATAAAGCAATGCCGCTTTAGCCAGTCTGAGATGATGCTCGACGACAGTAGCTATATCATCATCGCCTTCAAGTGCTGCCCCGATTGTAATATGAAAGTCAGGCGGCTTCTTCATATCAGATTGCCTCTTAAGCGGTATAATTAATCTGAAGTTTAATACGATAACCTTTGCTCGTTAATTAAGTGGCAATCCGGCGAGACCAAAAGAAGCATTTACCTGCGGCCTCCTCTTGCCTACGCAGTGAGGGAAAGGTCAGGCACGAAAGCAAAAAGGGGCGCGTCAACTAATGACGCGCCCCTTACAGTTAGTCTGATTCTCCGCTACAGATAACAGCTTGAGTTACTACTTAGCAGCGAGTGGCCCGGTTTGGCCGGAGACTATTCGACCCTGTTCATCTAACAAGTCACTCCAGGCGACTGTGACTTGGTCACCACTATGCAGCGTGCCATCTGGCAAACCGAGTATTACGCTATGAGCAGTGCCATCATAACCAGCGCTTTCCACGGTGACAGCCTGACCATTCACCTGCACCGCATAATGCGCCGCGTCACTGGCCGTTTCTGACTCTAAGGCTCCCAGGAAGCGGAGCGTCACCCCATTCTTAGCAGCACTGGCGGTGCCAGTGGAGAGTTGAAGGGGAGAAGCTATAGGCACATCCGCTTCGCCCCGTGTGCCGGTGCTGGTCGCAATGCGGAAGTTACCCATTGTGGCTGTCGGCCCGGTCAGGGCTGGCACCGGATAGCCGATGTTGAAGGCTTTATCCACGGCAAAGGGAATCACACGGTAGTTGCCTACGCCCAACGTCAGCGGCAACGGCGTGGTCCAGGTGCTGCCACTCAGGGCCGCCGCTTTGACGTTGGCTGGTTTCACAACTCCGAACACGTTATTGAGGTTAGCAGTGGTTACAGTAACCGCAGCATCAAAGGCATTCGTGTTCCAGTTGTAAAGGCTCAGGTTCAAGCCGCTCAAGCTGAGGCTGTTGATCTTCGCCAACACCACACCCACACCTAAGATACCGCTACTGTCAGTGGCAGCACCTGTCGCCGCAGGCAAAGTTGCTTTGGTGAAGGTGGCATTACCTGTCGGCTTGGTTACTGTTACTGTCGGCTTCGTCGTGTCCCCGGCTCCGGCCACAAAGTTGATGGTCTCAACGCTGTTGGTGGTCAGGGTCTTCACCACATAGTTGCTGATGAATGAGGTGCCAGCTTTGTAAGGCGCGACAATGTAAGTGCCTATGGCCAAGCCAGTGAAGGTGTAAGCTCCAGTTTTGCTATCCACTGTCACGGGAGTAGGTTTGACCGTTGTGGGAGCCGCCAGGAAGTCCAGCACCGCATTTTGGATGTCGGCGGCAGTGGGTGCTACCTTGCCAGTCCACTTCAAGAGCCCTACCTTAGTTCCAGTTACAGCCGCACCGGTTTTCGTCTTCACTGTCCCGGTGATGGTATAGGTGGTGGGCTTAATCACGGTGAACGCCTTGGTAGCAGTACCCCCTGCGGTTTGCACCGTGATGAGGACACTACCGATGGCCAGACCTGTCGGCACCGTTGTTACCAACTTGGTGGCGGTGGAAGTAGCCGTATTCACCGTCGCTGCGGCAGCGCCAAACTTCACAGTGGCATCTTGCAAGTTGGTGCCATTGATGGTGACAGTTGCCCCCATCGGCGCACTGGCCGGGCTGACGCTACTGATGGTCGGCACTGGCAGTTTGTCGGTTTCGGTGGCAGTCACGGTCACAGGCACGGCACTTAAAGCACCTGCTACGGCACTGATGTTAGTAGTACGCGAGCCAGTAATCTTGCCATCACTAACGCCTGTAATAGTGAAGGTAACGGAAGACTGCCCAGCCGGAATCGTCACCGGAGAAGACACAGTGGCGACGCTGGTATCACTGCTGGCGACGGTGACCGCTAAGGCAGCATCAGTGGAGGTGTTGCGGGTGAGAGTGCCCGTCGTGGTACCATTCTCCGCAAAGGTCGTCGGGGCGATGCTCAGGGTAAGCGTTGGCCCATCATTATCTTTGACCGTGAGCGGCTTGCTATCGGACAGGGCACCTGCGGTGGCTGTTATGGTCGTGCTGCGGTCGCCTTGAGCTATGGCATCATCTGTCGTGTTGATGGTGAAACTGGCCAGGGTTTGTCCGGCATGAATGACCACGCTACCCGGCACTGGAATAGCCGGATTGCTGCTGGTCAAATTTACCGTCAGCTCAGAAGTGAACGGTGTGTTGCGGGTCACGGTGCCGGTGATGGTTTGACCTTCGGTTACTGTATCCACAAGCGCATCATTGACACTCAAGGCAAGGGTCAGCTTCGCCACATCCACATCTTTGTTCGTTACTCCAACTGAAACCGGCGCTAAGCCATTGTAAGTCGCATCACTGCTGCTGGGAGCAACCTTGACCGTGTAAGCCTGGTCGCCGTCCGCTATGTGATCGGCCACCCCGGTCACGGTTACAGGCTGTGCCGCATTCCAGTTCGCAGGGGTGAAGGTTAAGGTTGCCGGAGCCACCGTGCCTTCATTCGGGTTGCTGCTGCTCAAATTGATGGTTACATTGGCTAATGGCTGGCTGCTGAGCTTAACTGTAAAGTTCGCCGTGCCACCTGCTTCGGTGGTCTGTAAGCCAGTGGTTGGGGTCACGACTAAGCCAGCAGTATCATTGTCAGTTAGTGTTACCGTCTGATTAGCACTAATGCTGCCGCAACTGGCGCTCAGGATAACATTGCGAGCGCCATCGGCGACAGAATTGTCTACGGCACCAATGGGGAAGGTGACACTATTATTGCCAGCGGCAACGGTTACTGCGGGAGTGCCATTTTGCAGCGGCAAGCTTAACGCACCCGGCACATTGATGGCCAGCAAGAAAGTCATGTCGGAAACCGCAGGCTTATCGAGGGTGAGCGTAGCGGTTGCCGCATTAGCCCCGGCTGCTTCGCTGAACGTAGCGGGAGCAATGCTCAACGTGGCAGAAGTTGGTGGCTGGGTAGCTGCTACGACTTTGACCAAGTTTTGGGCAAAGGAATTGTTGAAACTCGTATCATAGCCGTTGACCGAGACGTAATAAGTCCCTGGTATCAGTTTGCTGGCATCCGGCCCATTGGCAAACGTCCAACTACCATCGGTGCCGACGCCAGTCACGGGGAAGGAGTAATAGCTGGCAACCCAGCTCGTGCCATTCCAGTACTGTTGCGTATTGGCATTATAGAAATTAATGGAAAGTCCTGCGACCCCAACATTATCGGTAGCCGTGCCTTTGGTGACCGCCAGACTGGTGACACTGGAATTATTGGCCGGGTCAGTAATGCTGAAGGTGGGCGGTGTGGTGTCACCACCGCCGCCACTGCTGCCCGTAGCTGTCACATCGGCTGTCGCCTCACTGTAGCCAGTAGCAGTCGCCTGAATAGTAATCGGCGAATCGCCGGGGAAGCCATCGTTGTGCGCCGCCACGGTGAAAGTGGTCGAGAGTTGTCCGGCAGTGATTTTTACGCTGTCAGGCACCGAAGCAACATTCGAGTTATTGCTGAATAACTGAACCGTCAGATCACCCGTCAGAGCCGCTGGAATCGAGACAGTGCCAGTTGCAGCATTGGCTCCCGCATTCTTGCTAAATGAAGTTGGATTGATGCTCAACGTGAGCGCAGGCAGTGTCACGGTAAACGTCACCGTAGTAGATTGCCCGTCATTGCCCGCCTTATCTTTCGTCAGAACACGTAAGGTGTAAACGCCCGCATCCAGTGGCGGCAATGCCTTACTCCAGTTCACCGAGCCATCCTGATTGGCGGTTCCAAAGAAGGCCGGATAGTAATTGATGGAGTCATAGGCTGGTGTTTGAGAGAGGTCATAATAGTAGGGCGAGCCATCCTGATTGGCGGAGCCGCTCCAGAGTTGGTTCTGATGCTGAGCATCGGCACCACGGGTCAGGCGTATGTGAAGTTGCGGTTTACTAACACCCTGACCACTTGAGTAGTCATAGTCACTGGCGATACCAGAGCCATTGAGGTCATCCGCCGCCGTGCCCTTGATGGTACGCACTGCCGCATCCGAATTCAAGTAACTGTGACCATCCTGTGGCTGGGTAATTGTGATCGTTGGAGCGGTGTTATCAATCTGGAAGTTGACAGCGTCCGAGGTGCCTACATTGCCAACCTCGTCGGACGAAACCGCCGTCAGCGTGTAGGTGGCGTCGGTGAAGCCCTGTATTACAGTTGGCAGCGTGAACGTCCAATTACGATTATTGTTGTAATTCCCGTTATCGGACAGTGTGGCTGATAATAAGTTAGCGGCATCAGAGTAGGTGCTTGTCCAGGTACTGCCACCTGCCCACCAGCCAGCGGGCGTAGTGTCACGGGCGTCACGGTGCAATTTAACTTTGACACTGGTCACATCCGAGCGCACGTCTTGTGATGTGCCCGTCGCTTGCAGCAGGGCACCACTGTCAACCGTGCCAGTGCTGTGATAGAAGCCGCCACCATAGCCATTGTCAGCATAAGGTTGATTAACCGTCACGGTTGGCGGCGTGGAGTCTATGCCGTCGAAGGCTGTCTGCATGAGGCCGCCAGAGGAACCGGCGTAGTAGCCGCTGTAGCCCACGGTATAGATGCGCTTGGTTTGCGGATTGAAGGCTAAGTTGAATGCGCCGCCATAGGAGCTACTGGAGTCTGCGCCACCGATCTGCGATAGGACTTGGTTCGTCGCGCCACTGATAGCTATAAGAGCACCAGATAAGCTACTGGAGGCGGAGACGTAAACGCGATTATCCGCTTCATTGATCGCCACACCTGCTCCATAATACTGGAATGACGAGTTATTGGAAAAGGGAATGGCCGTTGTCACTGTATTGTTCGTGCCATCGATGACTTGCAACTGCTGACCATCCGCCAGGTAAACCTGGTGCGTGGCGGAGTTGACTGCAACGCCCGCCGGATCGGGCACCTGATAGCCATTGCCATAGCTGAAGGGCAGCGTCGCTTCTTCGGTGTAGGCAGCATTATCATAAGTTGAGCCTTTAATGACTTTAAGGGCCACTTTACTGTTGACAGTGCAGCCGACATAAACCTTATCGGTTGAGGTGTCCACGGCCACACCTAATGGCGCGACACCTGCTGGGTGCAGGGTGCGATCCACATTCAGCGTGCCATCCCCATTGACATGAATCACGCTCAGGCTCGGATACGAGCTGCCGTTATTAGTCACGTAAATAGTATTGGTCACCGGGTTAAAGGCGATGCCGGAAGGATGATCGGTAGAATAGGTCTCGTGAATGGTGCCGTCGGAATCAACCGTGCGGCTTACCAGCATATCCACGGTGACCGAATCAATGATGGTATCGGTCGCCCCATCAATGCGCACCAATTGTCCGGCGCTGGGTAGGGTAACGTAAATCTGATTGAGTTGGGTGTTCACCGCGATGCCGTAAGGAGCATTGCTTAAGTTAAAATCAGGATTGGGATAGAACGCGATGTTTTTGATTACCTGCCCGGTCGTGCCATCCACCACATGCACCCCTACCGCACTCGAGCTTTGGTCGTTCGTGATGTAGATTTTGTTTGTATTAGGATTGACCGCCACCCCACGCGGCTCGCTGAAGAGCGGCACCATAGTCAAGCCAGAACTGCTGATGACGCTGAGTACTCCGTCTTGAGCCACATACACGTTCCCCGTGCTGGAATTGACTGCCACATCATAGGGCGTCCCGATCCGCGTCAAATTATAGGTGCTGCTAGTCGTAACGCTGTCGTCTGAACCGTCGAAGATGCTCAAGCCATAAAAGACACGATTGTTGACCGTGTCACGGAAATAGTTAAGGTTGCCAACATAGACTTTGTTGTTGCTCGGATTGACCGCGATGGAAGTCGGATCATTACCCACCGTAACGAGGTTCAGCACGCTGTTGTCATCCCCGTTGATGACGGCGACCTGAGTGCCATGCGTGTTGGCGTTGCCTGGCATGGTGACGTAGATGCGATTGCGGCTGGGGTTCACCGCAATGTCCGTCCCATAACCCAAGCCCAGTGCTGATGTGTCGGGAAGGTTAACGGTAACAGCCGTATTGGTTGCGCCGTCAATCACGGTAAAGGTGCGTGCCGTGCTGGAATTATCGCCATCATTGGACACATAGATTTTATTAGTCGTTGGGTTAACCGCCACGCCATCGGGATTAACCCCTACGGGCACCGTCGCCACAATGCTATTGTCGTCACCGTTAATCACCGTTACCGAGTTGCCAATGGGCTTGCCGTTGCTATCTGAGCCACCAGTCTGCGTGACATAGATTCTGTTGGTCGTGGAATTGACGGCAATGCCTTTCGCATTACTGACCGACACTGTATCGAAGGTGCTCACGTCACTGTCGAATACCAGCACGCCAACCTGGTAGCCCGATCCCACCGCATAGACTTTGTGTGTGGTGGTATTCACCGCAATCGCAGCGGTGCTATAAGCGTAGTCGAATTTGGTGGAAATTAATCCCGTCGCGCCGTCCAAAATACGAATTCCCCCATAACCGCTGATATAAGTCTTGTTCGCCGACGAGTCCACGGCTACATGCTCGTAGTAGTTGTCTGACCCCGGTATGAGGTCAGTCTGCCCCAAGTCTTGCAGCCGCGTTATGGCATGAGATGGCAAACCGCCAGTCAGCAGCAGTAGCGTCATTAGTAGAACGCCAATTAATGACATCCACCGCACCGGCATAAACTTTGCTTCCAAAATCATTTTTACTCCTGACAATTCTTGTCTATTTCATTGATTATAGAAAATGGCTTGTTTCTATCATGTCAAAATCATGTCAAAAACAACTCTAAATGTTAATTTCTTAAAAATTTTCTTAAAAGTGGGATTCTTCTAACTTAGATCGCGCAAAACTACCGCGTATGAGAGACGCCATACGCGAAGTACGCATGAAGATAATTAGAACTTGGGTGCTTACTTGATCGAAGTTTGTAGAGCCTCGGCAATGGTCTGGTCGAGGGTAAAAGTTTGTCCTATGGTCCAAGCCATGTTAAATTCACGCTTCGTCATTGATTCACGGGATGCCGTGATGGTTGCTTCGTAACGCCCCTGATTATAGGGTAAGCGTGGCGCACCCATAGCAGTTCGCAGAGATTCTGTAGCGGAAAGCAAACGTATCGCACGGGCTGGCTCTCCCCTGGCAGTCCAGACCCCGGCCAATCCTTCTAAGCAAACGATGATCTCACGTTGGTGCCCCGATCCGCGGCGGATACCCAGACTCTCTTCAAATGAGTTATAGGCCAACGCAACTTGTCCCTGCTCTAAGGCCACACGCCCCAGGCTCTCCAGCGAAGTAGCAATACCTAAGCGATTTCCGGCAGCACGCCGCAAGGCCAAACTTCGCTCTTGAAAACCCCGCGCCGCTTCATGCTCGCCCTCGCTTTCAGCAACCAAGCCCTGGATGTTCAACATCCAGGCAACGCCGCCCTGATCGTTAAGTTCTTTCCAGAGAGGTAATGCCTCTTGACATAGACGCAATGCAGTTTCATTATCACCATGCGTCTGGGCTACTCCGGCCAAGCTGCTCAAGGACACTGCAATACCACGTAAATCATCACGCTGGAGATGCACTTCCAGGCTGGCTTCATAATTAGAGCGAGCCTTATCAAAATCACCCTGCGCCAAGGCTACTGCTCCCAGCCCATTGAGCGCAGTGGCAATACCAGGTAAATCATCCAGGGTACGCGAGTCAGCCAGGCTTTGTTCTAGATAGGAGCGAGCCACGGCATAATCACTTTGATAAAAAGCCAAAAAACCCGCACACGATTCTGCTTTCGCTCTAACCATTGGTGCCACCGTTTTAGCGGCAGATGTTCCTTCTATTCCGTCCGGGGTGGCTTGATTGAAGAGTTGCCTCAAATGCTCACGCCACTCCGCAAGGTGGCCATGCGCCGACCAGAACCACCACAAGGCCCCGGCCAGACGCAAACCCCACTCTATTTCACCTGTTTGCTGTGACCAGCGCAGCACAGCTCGAAAGTTATCCAAATCAGCAAAGGGCCAACCGCGCCATGCTCCCGGCGTGCCCAAACCCAGCCCGCTTTCCGCGCATTCCGCTAATGCCACATAGTATTGGGCATGACGGTGGGCTAACTCCGTGGCAACCTCGTTGGCACTCTCAAATTTGGTTAACTGCTCCTGGGCATACTCGCGCAGAGTTTCAAACATCCGAAACCGAGTGTTAACAATCTCTCCGGCCCCATCAGCTTCGATGGTTTCGACGCGGATGAGCGATGCCTCGCGTAACTGTTCTAAATACTCTAAAGCCCGCATCTCCTGGCAGACAACCTGGGCCGCTTCTAATGTCCAACCGCCATAAAACACCGATAATTGCGCAAAGAAACGCTGCAATGCGGGGGACAGTAATTGATAGCTCCATTCGATGCAGGCGTGCAGCGAACGATGGCGCGGAATGGCGTCAGGTTGCCGATTGATCAAAAAATCGAAACTCGCTTCTAGACTGGATAGCACTTGAGCCGGACTCAATACAGCTAACCGAGCCGCTGCCAGTTCAAGCGCGAGGGGAATGCCGTCTAACCTTGTTACAAGGCGGGCGATACTGGTTGCATTAGCCCGTGTCAATTGAAAATCGGGTCGAGCTAGCTGCGCCCGGTCTACTAGAAGCTGCACACTTTGGCAGCGCGCCAAAAGTTCAGGCGTCCCAGAGTTGGAAGGCTTGGGCACTGGGAGCGGTAAGACTGGATATTCAAGTTCGCCCGCTAGCTTAAGGCGTTGGCGTGAAGTCACCAAACACGTTAGGGTTGTTGCTTGGGTTAGTAATAGGCGTAGGATACCCGCACCTTCACTCACAATTTGTTCAAAGTTGTCCAGTACCAACAGCACAGGCTGTACTGTTAAAGCTTGTGCCACATGATCCAGTGACGGCCCGGACGCGGCTTGAGGCAGGCCCAGCGTATCTGCGATAGCATCTGGAATCAAGTTAGCATCTTGCAAATCACCCAGCGCCACAAACCAAACCTCGCCCTGCCACGGCGGAGCCTTTCGCTCCAACAACTGGCGGGCGACTTCTACAGACAAACGCGTTTTCCCACTGCCCCCTGGCCCAGTTAAAGTTATCAGGCGGGATTGCTGCGATTGTAGCAATTCCATCAAGTGGATTAATTCAGCCTCGCGGTCGAAAAAACGCGTGAACTGTGGCGGCACATGCTGCCATGCTTGCCTCGCTTGAGCTTTGGCAGCACTCTTAGCAGCGACTTTTGGTTTAGCACGGCGTGTGGAACGTGTAACGGTGGCAGCACTGTTCTCTTGGCTGGTAGCACTATCGTCTGTGCCTTGCAAAGCTTCTTTACTTTTCCGGGGTGAGGCAAAATCGGCGGTGTTGGAAACTCGACTGCCACGGCCCGCGTTGGCTGTGGCGATAAGGTCATAAATGCGGCGCACATCGGCCCGCGCGGGTTCATGGGAAGGCGCGACACTGGCTGTCCGCTGGGCGATACGCAACGCCGTAGCAAAATCGCCATGTTGTTCCAGATAGGTTAAAAGTTGGCTCTGAGCCGCGAGAAATAAGCCTTCAAGCCGTTCTTCTTCTAAAGGTATCCAACTCTCGTAGTAACCCGGCAGCAAGGGGCCGTGGTAAAGCTCCACCGCGTGCGCCAATAAGCGTGCTCGTTCTGCATCCGCAGCCTGGCTCGCAGCCAGCAAGGACGACTCAAAGGCTGCAATATCTGTGGTCACGGCTGCTGGATTGAGGCTAATAACGTTGCGGTCGGCTTGCAGGATCGAACCGGGCGGCACATCCGGTGGTTCTAATTGGCGACGGAGTGAGGCTAAGGCCAGGCGCAAATTATTGCGACCAGTTTCGGGTGAACTGGCAGGCCAGAGAACTTCAATCAGCACCTCCCGCGAGTGTTGCTGATGGAGATAATAGGATAGATAAGCGAGTAACGCTCCAGTTTTGCGGGTGCGAAAGCGTGTGAGGGCACGCCCTTTTTCCGGCAGGCTACAGGCACGCAATCCTCCCAAAAGCTCAATCCGCCACCGCTCTGGCATAATACCTTTCTCGTATCAGGATGCCTTCTCTAACGTTCTCGCATGAACTTGGCCTATTTATATTCATAAAATGGCCTGGGAACTCAGCAATGCTTAAATTGCTATTCCCGTACTATAGACATCACTTTATGCAGGGCTTGTTCCAACCGTTCAGTGGCGGCTTTACGCTGCTCGCGGCGCGGCAGTTGCGCCAAATCATCAAAGTGGATGAGCTTGCCGTAATGAATATGGACAGGGGCTAAAGTGGGACGGGGGATCATCCCGGCAAAGGGCACAATCAAGTCAGTGCCCCAAATACCCACTGGCAGCACGGGGGCACCCGTGCGCAACGCCAGGAGACTGGCTCCTGGTTGGATTTCCCCTAATTGACCATTCTCGGAACAATGCCCTTCGGGAAAGATGACCAAGCCCTGTCCATGTTGCAGTAGGGCTTCTGAGCGTTGTAATGCAGCCCGATCAACGCCTTGCTGATCTACGGGAAAAGTATGCATGGCAGGCAGTACAGACGCTAACCAGGGCATCTCCCACAACTCCTGCTTAGCCATATACCAGAGTGGACGCACACTACCATGTAGCACTAAAGCGGGGTCAGCATTAGAAAGGTGATTGGGCGCAATAATAACGGGGCCACGACGTGGGATGTTGTGCCGTCCCGTCATCTTTAAGCGGGGGGCGAACAAACCAAAGAAAAAGCGCATCGCCAGGCGACCAAACGGCATCAGGTGGCGATAAACAGGAAAGGTTTGATAATTGGAAGCCGCTAAGTATCTATCAAAATCTGCACCTATCTGTCCGGCATCCACGTATTGCTTTCCTTTCGTGACCTAACGTCCCCACCCGTTTCGGCACGGGGTTAGGCTTTACAACTTATCTACTTCGTCTGTATCGGTATCTTCGGCACCCAGCAACACGCGCACAACTTCATCCGCCGTAGTCAGGCCGCGTTGCAGCTTATCCAGGCTATCCTGCCACAACGTTTTCATGCCGTGTTGCACCGCGATTTTGCGTAGCGTGTCAGCATCCGATTTTTCCATAATATGGCGACGCAGTTCTCCATCTACGTTTAACAACTCGGTGATAGCCAACCGCCCGCGCATTCCTGTCCCATTGCATTCCGGGCACCCTGCCCCACGATACAACTGCGTATTAGGTGGCAACTTTAAGCGGGCAATATTGGACTGATAATCGGGATCATCGAACGGCACGGGTTGGCGGCAATGGCGGCAAATCATCCGCACCAGGCGTTGCGCCAGGACACCCGATAAGCTTGAGGCGATCAGGTAAGCCGGAATGCCCATGTCCTGCAAGCGGGTCACGGCGGCGACTGCCGAATTAGTGTGCAGCGTGGCTAATACGAGATGGCCCGTCAGAGCCGCCCGAATGGCAACTTCTGCGGTCTCGGTATCGCGGATTTCACCGACAAGGATAACATCGGGATCTTGGCGCAGAATGGCCCGTAACTGTGTGGCGAAAGTGAGGCCAATTTCGGAATGGACTTTGGTTTGCGTGATACCATCCAATTCGTATTCAACTGGGTCTTCCACGGTGACAATGTTCTTGGTCTCATCCCTCGTCACGGAAAGTGCGGCGTAAAGTGTTGTCGTTTTGCCAGAACCGGTCGGGCCTGTTACCAGAATCATGCCGTAAGATCTCTTAAGCATTTCCTCAAAGGTCGTCCGCGCGTCGGGAGTAAAACCGAGGCGGGTCAGGTCAGTCACCAAAGAGGTGCGATCCAGCAAACGCATCACGACTTTTTCGCCATGCATCGAAGGCAACGTTGAGACACGAAAGTCATAGACGCGCCCACCAATGGTCGCCCGGAAACGACCATCTTGCGGCAAGCGGTTCTCGGTGATGTCGAGATTCGCCAACACCTTCAAGCGCGAGACAATGGACGGTTGTAATTCAGGGGGAATCATGCCCCCGGCGTGCAGGTGCCCATCCACTCGATAACGTGGCAAAAGCCCGCCAGCGCGTGGCTCCAGGTGCATATCCGAGGCACGCATCTGCACCGCAATCTTGAGCAACTCGTTGCAATACGTCACAATGGTGCCCATAACTGGATCATCTACCCGATTGTTCTCACCTTCGATTTTCACACCGGAATCATCTAATTCCAGCGCCCCATCCTGGCCTAAACCGACGGAGGTCTCTGCCGAAGCCCCCGCATACGCTACGGGAGCCATTTGTTGCGGCATCGCCTGTGGCATTGCAGTCGCATGACCATTCGTTCCCACCGCAACAGGCGTTCCAACCGACGCAGCAGCACTACTAAAAGCATCGGGGTCAAATTGCAAGATGTCCATCGTGCCGACCAGACCCATATCCACGAGGGCCTGGGCAAACGTTATCCCGGTACTCCGTCGTTGCACCGCCGCTTGCACTTGCTGAGGCGTCAGCAATCCGGCCTGCACTAAAGAACGCGCTAATTGCTGTTCGGTCATAGAGGACTCCTAATTAACCTAACCCCCGTCCCCCTTCCCGACACAGGAAAGGGGGTGTCTGAGGTATAGTGTCGGGTTGTAACTAAGATTCTATTCAAGTGTTGCTATTTTATGAAAGAGCAGAGTTTGCTGCTCTCCCTGCGTTTAGCCTCAGACACCCCCTTTCCTGTGTCGGGAAGGGGGACGGGGGTTAGGTCACCAGCCACGAGTGGAAAGCATTTCACTCTCAGCCATCTGGCGCACATCTAAGCCCGGCATGGCATCGCCCAGTTCCATTGAACATTCGACGAGCTTAGCCGGGTCATCATAAAAAGTGGTGGCGTCTACAATGGCCTTGGCACGCTGTTGCGGGTCGGTACTCTTAAAAATGCCACTGCCGACGAAAACGGCCTCAGCACCCAATTGCATCATGAGCGCGGCGTCTGCCGGGGTCGCTACCCCACCCGCCGAGAAGTTTGGCACTGGCAGTTTGCCCGTCTTCGCCACTTGCACCACGAGGTCATAAGGCGCACCTAAGTTCTTGGCTTCGGTCATAAGTTCTTCATGCGGCATGGCCTGAATGCGGCGAATGGCACCATGCACAGCGCGCAGATGACGTACCGCTTCCACAATGTTGCCTGAACCAGCCTCGCCCTTGGTGCGAATCATGGCCGCGCCCTCGCCGATGCGTCGCAGGGCTTCACCTAAATCACGGCAGCCGCAGACAAAGGGGACGCGAAAAGCATATTTGTCAATATGAAAATGCTCGTCGGCAGGGGTCAGCACTTCGCTCTCGTCAATAAAGTCTACTTCTAACGCCTGCAAAACCTGCGCTTCGACAAAATGCCCGATGCGACACTTGGCCATGACGGGAATCGTGACCGCTTCTTTAATTTGCTGAATCAGCTTCAAGTTCGCCATGCGCGCCACGCCACCCTCTTTGCGGATGTCGCTCGGCACACGTTCCAGGGCCATCACAGCAGCGGCCCCGGCCTGTTCAGCGATAATCGCCTGCTCCGGGGTCACCACATCCATAATGACGCCGCCCTTGAGCATTTCCGCGAGTCCAACCTTAGTGCGAAAAGTCGCCTTCTGGTCGCCTCCGTGTCCGTTTAATTGTCCATTCGTTTCTGACATAACATTCCTCGTTGTTTGCTCACCACAGAGACACAGAGGAGAATGAGGATCGAGAATAGAAGATCGAGGATAGATAGAGACACGCTGTTGTTGCGATTCTCTATCCTCCATCTTCTATCTTCAAATTCTCTGTGCCTCTGTGGTGAAATTAAAATTCTCTTCGCCCGCGCATCGCTCCGGCGATAGTCATTTGGTCGGCATAATCCAGGTCGCCACCGAAGGGCAGGCCCCGCGCCAGTTGAGTCACGCGCACATTGCGCGGTTTTAGCAAATTCGCTAAATAATTCGTCGTTGTCTCGCCTTCGACCGTTGGCGAAAGGGCAAGAATGACCTCACTGATATTCTCTTCCCCTACCCGCCGCACGAGGGCATTAATATTCAGTTGATCGGGGCCAATGCCCTCAATGGGATTCATCAAGCCACCCAAAACGTGATAGCGACCGCGAAACTCTCCTGAATTCTCCACCGCCATCAATTCCCGCGCTTCGGCGACCACGCAAAGGGCCGCATTGTCACGACGCGGATCGGTGCAAATATCGCAGATTTCCAAGTCCGTAAAACTACCACAGCGGGTGCAGGGCTTAATTTGCTCCCGCACATTGCGCACGGCTCGCGCCAGATTCTCACTGTCTTCGCGTGGCGCACGCAGAATATGAAAAGCTAACCGTTGCGCCGATTTCGGGCCAATGCCCGGTAATTTTTCCAGTTGTTCCAATAGCTCCGCTAAGGGACGAGCGTAATACAACATAATTGGGGTTTAGGGTTTAGGGTTCGGGGTTTAGGCGAGACGTGGATGACTTTCCTGTTCTAAACCCTAAACCCCGAACCCCACACCCGCTCTAATATCCAAACATACCGGGCATTTTGCTGGTAAGACCACCAGTGATTTGATTCATCTTCTCCGCGTGATGTTCCTGCGCCTTTTTGATAGCGTCACGCACGGCAGTCACAATGAGGTCTTGCAGCATCTCAATATCGTTGGGGTCTACCACTTCGGGCGCAATTTTAATTTCCAGCACTTCGCCCATGCCAGAGGTGGTGACTTTGACCATGCCGCCACCGGACGCGGTTTCCAGACGCTCGGCATCCAACTGGTCTTGCAGGCGCATCATGTCTTCCTGCATCTTCTGCATCTGTTTCTGAATATTTCCCAATCCCGGCATATTTGGCAGCATATCAGTTGTCCTTTGTCATTAGTCATTGGTCATTTGCCAGCAGCCGCGCATCCACAAGGGACAGAGGACAACTGACAAAGGACATATTAAAGTCTATCCCTCACCTGAGCGCCCCACAACCTCAGCGGCGAACATATCCTGGGCTAAAGTCAAGACATCTTCCTCCAAGTCATCGTCTACAGGTTGCTCTTCTTTGACTGGCTCTGGTGGTGGCTTGACCGGGGCTTGGGCTAATTGAAAACGCAACCGGCGCGGTGTCGCCATGCATTCATTGAGCACCTGCTCAAAGGGCAGGCGGGTCGCCGCTTCGCACGCTTTGGCATAATGGAACTCTTTTTTGAACTCCAACACAGCCTCTTTATCATCCATCGCCACCGGCCAGGCATCGTGGAGATAAGCCACCGCAGAGACACCAATTTTACGCTTAATCCGCGTTAGCACCGCGCCCCACAGTTCCACAAACTCATCCAGATTATGAATGCGGCGGCCTTTCTTCTTACCCCCGGATAAATCGGGCGCAGCAGAGGATGCTGCACTCTCCTGCTCTGCGGTAGCATTTTCAGGGGGGTCAGGCATCTCCCGCGCCATTGCGCCCGCCTGGGCTTCCCCGGTTAGCGGAGTTAAATCTTGTGAGCTAACTGCTGGTTCTTCTGCTGTTTCAGTCTCAGCCGTGGTTGCTGGCGGCACTACTTCATTGATGAGCGGGTGGGGCTTATCCGTAACAACCGCTTCAATCTCAGGCGGTGCTGTTGGCGGCTGCTTGGCGATAGGCGTTGAGGGCAGAGAATGCGGTGGTGTTAGTGATGGCTCTGCCGCAACTTGTCCATTAATATGCCCATTGGATGCGGGTTTCGGATTTTGCCGCCAGGTTGCTTGCGTGCTTCCAGGCTGTGCCATGCCCTGTTGTGCGGCAGGCATAGTGCGCGGTTGTGCAGGAACCGCAACGCTACTCGCAGCAGAACGCACTTCTCCCGTATCCCCTGCCGCCCGGACTAAGGTCAGTTCGAGGAGCAAACGATGGTCGGTACTCTGGCGCATTTCTTTTTCAGCCAGGCGCAGCATCTCGACACAATTCATTAATCGCGCGCGCCCCATGCGCTGCGAGTGTTCATGTTGCCGCTGCTTTTCCGCTGCCGCCAACATGCCATTGCTTTCAAAGCCTACCGTCAGCAATAGCAATTCCCGGCAATAGTTGGTGAGGTCGCGGGTGAGCTGCATGAAACTCACGCCCTCATCAGTGGCACGTTCGATCTGATGTAACGCCTGGGCTGCATCGCCATCGGCTACCGCATCCATCAGTTGTAACAGCAATTCCTGCGACACCGTGCCCAGCACCAGGCGCACATCGCTTTCTTCAATAGTCTCTGGCGAAAACGCCGCGACTTGTTCTAAAAGGGTGAGGGCATCACGTAAGGCACCATCCGCTGTGCGTGCAATGAGGCGTGCAGCATCCTGGCTGAGTTGAATATTTTCGCAATCGGCCACATATTGCAGACGGCGTACAATGTCGCTGGGGCCGACACGCCGAAAATCAAAGCGTTGGCAGCGGGATGTAATCGTGGTCGGCACTTTATGGGCGTCGGTGGTCGCCAGGACAAAAACTGCGTGGGCTGGCGGCTCCTCCAATGTCTTGAGCAGAGCATTGAACGAAGAGACTGACAGCATGTGGACTTCGTCAATGATGTAAACGCGGAAACGTCCCTGCGCGGGAGCTACATTCACCTTTTCGATGATGTTCTCGCGCACATTGTCCACGCCCGTATTCGAGGCGGCGTCAATTTCAATCAAGTCCATGACGGCTTGATTGTCACGCACCCGCATACAGAAATCGCATTGATTACAGGGGATGGCGGTAGGGCCTTGCTCGCAGTTGAGGCACTTGGCGAGGAGGCGGGCCGTGGTGGTTTTACCGGTTCCACGCGGGCCACAGAAGAGATAGGCGTGCGCCCACCGTTCGGCACCCAGGGCATTACGCAAGGTCTGGGCGATATGCTCTTGGCCAACGACATCCTCAAACGTCTGGGGGCGATACTTGCGGTAGAGAGACATAACGATTGCGGATTGCGGATTGGCGATTGCGGATTAGAGGAAAACTAGATGCAAACGGTGTCGTTTGAGTCTGGCTTCCTGAATAATCCGCAATCCGCAATCGTAAATCCGCAATAATAATGGCCGCGCACCCACGCTTCGACCACGCCCTTACGGACGGTATCGGAGCCGGTGGCTGGAAGTAGGACACCTACGGCGCACGGCGGGAAGCGCTTACCGTTGCTGCCTTCCGGCCCTGGCGGGGTTCACGCCGCGCCGTCGCATAGGACCCACTTCGTTGTCGCTCCGTACTCCGGCCAGCTCCACAAGAGTGGGCCTCGGCGCGGGAATTCAGCTCTGCTGAGCGGATTGCAGATTCAGGGCACCGCTGGCTCCCCGCTTAGCGCGACCAAACTGGGAGATTGCGGATTGCGGATTGCAGATTGCGGATTAGGGAAAACCAGATGCAAACTTGTTGTTTGAGTTTGGTCTCCTTCAATCCGCAATCTGCAATCCGCAATCCGCAATCAAATGGCGGACAGGGTGGGATTCGAACCCACGAGGCTGTTTAGACCCACACGAGTTCCAGTCGTGCTCCTTAAACCACTCGGACACCTGTCCTATCATTAGTTATGAATTTTGAATGTTGAGTTTTGAATTGTGGGCAACTCTTAACTCAAAACTCAAAACTCATAATTGCGTGCAGCGGACAGGGAGGGATTCGAACCCCCGATACCCTCGCGGGTATAACGGTTTTCGAGACCGCCGCATTCGACCACTCTGCCACCTGTCCGACAAAGCATTTTACTATAATGCGCCAAGCCTTGTCACCACATCTATAAAACTCGAACGCGGCAGTCTCTCAAGACGAAGCGGAAAAATTCAGGTTGCTCCTGGCTTTCAATCGCTGACAGCCATTTCCGTGCGGCCCAGCAAATGCGGCGTGGCATCAATCGAAAAAGCTGGGATGCGTGCGCCCTTCTTCGCCACACTCAAAGCCGCATCCGCATCGGCCAGCAACTCCGCCACTTCCTCCCGCACCGATAAAGATTCCACATCTTCATCATCGCCGGGCGCATCGGGATGATCATTCGCCAGATGCTCAGGAGCCGCCAGGTTGTGCCTCTCCGATTCGCCAATACTCACCGACACCGGTAAAATTTGCTGCTGCCAGGTGAATTCGGTTTCTCTGATCACCTTTTGGAGTTTCTCGTGCAGGAGCACGGCTCCCTGGAGATCGGTTTCGGGGATAATGACGACAAATTTCTCTTCGCCAAAGCGCCCGACAATATCACTCTCGCGTGTCCACTGGCGCAGGATGCTGGCTACCGTGCGCAAGACATAGTCGCCACAGGCAAAACCGAAAGTCGAGTTATAGAGGCGAAAATAGTCAATGTCCATCATCAGGCAGGTCATAGGGTGGTTATAGCGTCGCGCCCGCGCCCACTCACGGTGCGCCGCGCGGAAGAAGAAACGGCGATTTAAGAGTTGAGTGAGTTCATCATATTGCAAAGAGCGACTGAGTTGCTCCCGTGTCGCCGCCAGATCACGCTTTAAGCGGGCCAGTTGTGTCAATAAACTCAGCCGCGCTTCCACTTCGGCGGCGGCGGCATTGGCAGGCAGGAAGTCATCCGCTCCCGCGTGACGTAACGCCTCCCAGGTCTGCGCCGGGAACTGCCCGGCTTTATAGACCGGAGGCAAGCTGGCTACCACCAAAGAATCTTCACTCTGGGGTTGCGCTTTAAGCTGCTGGCATAGCTCCTGGGCTGCCGCAATATCCTCACTCACATCCAATATCAGAACTTCGGGCGGTGAACTCTCCAGCATAGCGGAATCACTCGCACCCGTTATTATAGAGACCTGATGTCCGGCAGTGGTCAGGGTTTTATGGATTTGTTGTGCGTTATGGAGGGACTCGGCAGGGGCATCGCTCACGATTGCCACCCGAAATATAGGTTTTGAACCGAGTGCTTCACCCGGCGCTTGATAAGGTTCCATCGGTGTCGCCTCGCTCTCGTTGATTTTGATTGAGCATCGTTGTTCTAGTGCAGTTCTTGCTTTTCATTTTACCATAGTCTCTTATCGCCTTCGGGAACCTCACGCCCTGCTATTCATCTCAGCAACAGTCTCATAGCAAGGCACCTTTGAAGGACACCCCAAAGCAGTTTTGCTATAATGTTCTATGCTCTAATTTAGCCATTTGGAAAACGAGCCGCGTTAAGAGGAGCTTAACCAATGGCTTTTAGAAGATAATTTGCTCGCGTAGCCCAATTGGTAGAGGCAATAGACTTAGGATCTATCGAGTGCGGGTTCGAGTCCCTCCGCGAGCATCACAGTTTCTGCATGGTGTTTGAGGTGCTTGCGAATGGCATTGTCAGAAACCTGTAACTGCCTTGCTACCGCCAGGTAAGATGATGCTTTTACCATCACTGCTAATTCATTAACTGGCGGCCATTTGATTTTTTGACCTCTTCGCCTGTTGGCACAAGCTTTACATCGCAACACTCTTTTGCTGACTCTGCAATTGCAATCCAAACAGTGATTGACGACCAGCGCGCGTTGCATATTCCTGCCGCAGTAAGTTTCTGTCTGTGAGTGGCAATTAGGGCACAGTAAACGCAGATTTTCTAAGCGGTTATCTTTGCTAATCCCGTTTACATGATCGAGATGAAGCGTCAGAGGTTTGCCTAACCACTCTTGATACTGGCAAATCGCACATCTATTCTCCAGTAACCCTTCCCTTATAAGTCGTCGTTTTAAGTGATTGGTGCTGACATACTCGCTATTCTCGACAAGTATCAATTCCAGAGGGGCTTTCTTGAATTTCTCCATAATACTGTCAATTGTATCGAACTGCCAAAACAAGCTGCCTTACTTATCTTGGGAGTACAATCTATACATAGTTACTAATTTGTTAAAGCCGCAGATTGAAGGTTGTAGTATAAAAGTATGAGTGAACCGATGCGCAGTAAAATTAAGTTCACTTAGCCCTTGTCATATCAAGTCATGCACCCTATACTTAACCATTGCCTGATGCGGAAGTAGCTCAGTTGGCTAGAGCATCACCTTGCCAAGGTGAGGGTCGCGAGTTCGAGTCTCGTCTTCCGCTCCATAGATACAGTTTCAGTTCAATTAAGCTGGCCGCCCCGCGCACTTTTTGTGGCGGGGCGTTTTTGTGATTAAGTGAGGTTAGGCTCAGACGATATACGGTGAACTACTCTAATTTAAAATAGATGAGTTAGCGATAACTAAGGACAAAACCGAACTTTATTAGCCATTGGCAAGTCCATAAATCAAATTATTGATGTTTAGAAGAGGATCATTTTCCCTATGAGCACGAATACACAGACCGTTCAACTGAATAATGTAACGGTCGAACGCGGTGAGGACGGATTAGTCACCCTTCAAATTGAAGTTGCCCCTGCCTCAGTGCAGGCAATGCGCGAGCGCGTCATCAAAGAATACTCACGCCGCCTGCGTGTGCCGGGCTTTCGCCCCGGCCATATTCCGCCCAATATTGTGCGGCGCAACGTAGGGGACGAATCTATCGCCCAGCGCGTCAGCGATGAATTGGTGCCAACGGCTTATCAGGAAGCTTTACAACAAACGGATTTGCAACCCCTCGAACGCGCCCAGGTGGATCAACTCACGTTCGATGCCTTTAACGGTGAACAGCCGCTGAATTTTACCGCCCACGTTATCGTGCGCCCCGCTATTGAACTGGGCGAGACGACGGGCCTGACGGTAGAAAAGCCCGCCGTTGAAGTCACTGAAGAAGATATAGACCAGGGCATTGAAGCCCTGCGCAACGAGCGGGCGACGCTGCAAAACGTGGAAGGGCGCGGGGCGCAGGAGGGCGATGTCGTCGCTGCCGAATTGCAAGTCTTTATTGACGAAAAACCACGCACCGAAGAGCCAACGCGCCTGCGCGCTTTTATTCTCGGTGAGAGTGGCTTCGTGCCCAGCATTGACGAGCATCTCATCGGCGCGGAATTAGACGAAGAACGTCGTTTCAACGTTAACTATCCATCGGATTTCAAGGACGAAGAATTAGCTGGCCAAATCGCTGAATTTGTAGTTAAGATAACCTCCCTGAAAGAGCGTGTGCTGCCCGAAGTCAATGATGAGTTGGCTCAGGCGTTGGGCGTAGATGATGTACCGACCCTGCGCGAGCGGATGCGCTTCTTCGTGATCCAGAACCGTGAGCGCGAAGCGCAAGATGCGGTGCGCAACCAGTTAGTGGAGGCTGTCACCAATAACGCGCAGTTGGAAGTGCCGGGGAGTCTAGTGGCCAGTCGCGTCGAGCGGCGCATTCATAACTTGGGGCATGAACTGGAACACCGGGAAGCCACGATGGAAGAGTATCTGGCCGATACGGGCCAGAGCCGCGAAGAGTTTGAGGCCGGGGTGCGCCAGGAAATCGAAGCCGAACTAAAGCGCGAACTGGTTTTAGACGAAATCGCGCAGCGTGAAAATATCGAAGTGAGTAACGACGAAATTGAAGACCACTACTTGCGGTTGGCGGCGGCGGTGCGCCAGCCGGTGGAAAAAGTTGTGGAACAGTTTGATGTCAATTCTGTGCGTGCTTCCATCCTGCAACGTAAAGCTGTAGACTGGTTATTAGAGCACGCGAATGTCCTTGGCGATGATGGCGCAGCCCAGGCAGGCAGGCTCTCCGCAGCAGCGGATGAGGATGCCGCCGGAGCAGATGCCGCGACCGAATCAGCAGGAGCTGAAGCCGCGCCAACGGAGACCACAGCCGGGGAACCAGCCTAGTCGCAGCGCGTGTCTCTAACTTGTAGAGAAAGATAGGAGATAACAATGCTTATCCCTCAGATATGGGAAGAAGACGTACGCGGTGGTCGGCTTGGCTACGACATTTTCTCGCGGTTGTTGAAGGACAGGGTCATCTTTTTGACCACGCCCGTCAATGATGAAGTCGCGGCGATTATCATTGCTCAGTTGTTGTTTCTCGAAAAGGAAGACCCGGATCGGGAAATTGACTTCTATATCAACAGTCCTGGTGGCAGCATTTATGCGGGCAATGCCATCTATGACACGATGCAGGTAATTAAGCCGGATGTGGCGACCATCTGCCTGGGCATGGCGGCCTCTTATGGTGCGTTATTGCTGTGTGCGGGAGCGCCCGGCAAGCGGTATGCAACGCCCAATGCGCGCATTATGATTCATCAACCTTCGGGCGGTTTTGAAGGCCAAGCCACCGATGCCGAAATCAACCTGCGCGAAATGCTGCACCACAAGCGCACGTTAAACGAGATCATGGCCAAGCATACGGGACAACCGATAGAAAAAATCGCCGCCGACGCCGAGCGCGATTACTGGATGGGAGCCGAAGAAGCCAAGGCTTATGGCATGGTGGATCAGGTTCTCCACCGGGAAGCCCGCACTGGATAGTAAGACAAAGGCAAAAGTTAAAAGGTAAAGGTGGCCGCAAGATTCTGGGATCAAGCGCCACCTTTTGACTTTTTCGGCGTTGCGTCATACTGATAGTGAGTAATGGAGCCGGGCATTGAAATACCCGGCGGGGAGGCGGTCAAGCCGCCAAGCGTCCTACCGGACGCCACACAGTAGAGCAGTGGTCTAAGGCCGTCCGCGAGGACGGTTGGCTTTAGCTTCCCCACCGGGTATTTCAATGCCCGGTACGGTTAGACTTAGCAGAGCGGCTACAATCTTAAAGCAAACCTGTTAGTCTCTTCGTCGTCTTAAATTCCGTAGCTGTTTAGTTTGTTTGTGAACCCTTGCTCAGTAAATGAGGGTTCGAGGTGAAGGAGCATTATCCGTGGCAATGTTTGGGGAAGATCGTGAAAACCTGCGATGTTCATTTTGCGGTAAGCGGCGGGAGCAAGTCGCTAATTTAATCGCTGGCCCCGGTGTTTATATTTGTGTGGAATGCGTTGATCTGTGCAACGAGATCATCGGCAAAGAAGTGCGCCCGGAAGCTGCCGAGCAGAGCGCCAAGATGCGTGCGCTGCCCAAGCCCAAAGAGATTGTGGACGTACTCGATCAATATGTGGTGGGACAAGAACACGCCAAGCGTATCCTGGCGGTAGCCGTTTACAACCATTACAAGCGGATTGCGATGCAAGAGGCCGGGCCAGCTCATGACGGCGTGGAACTTGAAAAGAGCAATATTCTATTGATTGGCCCCACCGGTTGCGGCAAGACGCTTTTAGCCAAGACCCTGGCGAAGATTTTGAATGTGCCCTTCACCATTGCCGATGCCACAACTTTAACTGAAGCGGGTTACGTGGGCGAAGATGTGGAGAACATTCTGCTCAAGCTGATTCAGGCTGCTGATGGCGACCCGGAAGCCGCGCAACGCGGGATTGTCTATATTGACGAAATTGATAAGATTACGCGCAAAAGCGATAACCCATCTATCACCCGTGATGTGTCGGGCGAAGGCGTGCAGCAAGCCCTCTTAAAAATTCTCGAAGGCACTGTCGCTGCCGTGCCACCGCAGGGTGGGCGCAAGCATCCGCAACAAGAATATATTCAGATTGATACCACCGGCATTCTCTTTATCTGCGGTGGCGCTTTTGAAGGTCTCGATACCGTCATCGAGCGGCGGGTGCGCGAATCTACCATAGGCTTCCGCTCCACTCCGGTCAGCAAGATTTCTGATTCCTTACAGCGTGCGGAACTGTTGCGCCAGGTGGTGCCTGATGACTTGCTGCGCCACGGTTTTATTCCCGAATTTATTGGCCGTCTACCGGTTATCACCACGCTTGAGCCATTGGACGAGAAGGCCATGATTAACATCTTGACCGAACCGCGCAATGCACTCACCAAGCAATATGCTAAGATGATGGCTGCCGATGGCGTGGAGTTGCAGTTCACTCCAGAAGCACTGAAAAAGATCGCCCATCAAGCCATGCTGCGCCGTACCGGAGCGCGGGCGTTGCGTTCGATTCTCGAAGAGACGATGACTAACGTCATGTATGAGGTGCCATCACTGAAAGGCATCGCGCAGTGTGTCATTGATGAGAAGGCGATTGGCGAAGGCGACGAACCTAAGTTAATTACCCGCGAACAATTGCTATCCGAAAGCCGCGAAGAACGCTTGCGCCAGGAACGGCTCAACGAAGACGACCGCAAAGAATCGGCAGAAGCCGCGTAACCAAGTGCTGAGTTATGAGTGCTGAGTCCTGAGTAGTTAGCCACAAACTGACTACGCAAACGCTCAGCACTTGGAACTCAGCACTCAGCACTTTAACTAATGGCAAGTAAACGTAAAACTCCCTCTAAGAAAACATCCAAAAATAATCTCCCGCGTCCGGTGCCAGTCGTGCCGATGCGCGGCATGGTGGCATTTCCCTCAATGGTGCTGCCGCTCTTTATTGGGCGCGAGAAATCGGTGGCGGCTTTAGAAGCGGCGGCGCAGGCCGATAAGATGCTGCTGCTCGTAGCGCAACGCAGTGATGCGATTGAAGAACCAGAAGCCTCTGACCTCTTTGAGTTCGGCACCCTCGCCGAAGTCATGCAGATGCTCAAGATGCCCGATGGCAATGTGCGCGTGGTGGTTGAAGGCCGCGAGCGCGTGCGCGTCAATGAGTTTATTCAAGATAAGCCTTTCTTTATTGCGACAGTAACGCCTGTTGCAGAAGAGGCCACAACCAATACTCCCACCGTGCAGGCCGTTATGCGTCGCCTAAAGACGCAATTCGAGCAAGCGGTCAATCTTTCCAAAACCTTGCCGCCAGAAGCCCTGCAAAACGCGCAGACCATAGATAAACCAGGAGCACTTTCGGATTTAGTCGCCAGCTACCTGGAAGTTGCAGTCGAACAGCGCCAACAAATCTTGGAAGCCCTTGCGCCCGTGGATCGCGCCAAGTTGGTCTCTGATCTCTTAACTCAGGAACTTCAAGTCCTGGAAATAGACCGCGAATTGGATTCGCAGGTGCGCGAGGGCGTTAATGAGAGCCAGCGTGAGTATTTTCTACGCGAGCGCATGAAGGCCATTCAGGAGAAATTGGGCGACCGCGATTCCTCATTCAAAGAAGCTGACCAACTGCGCCAGCGCGTGGATGGGGCAGAGATGAGCGAGGAGGCCAAGGAAAAAGCCCTGGCTGAAATTGACCGTCTGGAAAAGATGCCGCCCATTGCACCGGAAGTCTCGGTCATTCGCACCTATGTCGAATTGATGTGCGATTTGCCCTGGAACAAACGTACGGCGGACGATTACAATATCAATCACTCGCAAGAAGTGCTGGACGAAGATCACTACGCCCTGGAGAAAATTAAAGACCGCGTCATTGAGTTCCTCGCCGTGCGCAAGCTTAATCCCAGTTCCAAAGGCCCGATTCTGTGTTTCATCGGCCCACCTGGTGTGGGCAAAACCAGCATCGGAAAATCTATTGCGCGCGCTTTGGGACGCGAATTTATCCGCGTGTCTGTCGGCGGCATTCACGATGAGGCCGAAATTCGTGGGCATCGTCGCACCTATATAGGCTCCATGCCAGGCCGCATTATCTCCGCCATGCGCCGGGTGAAAGTCAAGAATCCGGTCTTTATGTTGGACGAAATAGACAAGTTAGGCCACGATTTTCGCGGCGACCCTTCTTCGGCCCTGTTGGAAGCCCTAGACCCGGAGCAGAATACGGCTTTTAGCGACCATTACCTGGAAGTGCCCTTTGACCTCTCCGAAGTGATGTTCATCGCTACTGGCAACCTGCTCGACCCCATTCCGGCTGCGTTGCGTGACCGCTTGGAAGTCTTGCGCTTTCCCGGTTACACCGAAGCGGAGAAGCACACCATTGCACGCCAATTCTTGATTCCCAAGCAGATGAAGGAAAACGGCATCACCGAAGCGAATATTGACTTCACTGATGCCGGGGTGACGCAGCTTATCCGCGACTATACCCGCGAGGCTGGCGTGCGGAATTTAGAACGCGAAGTAGGCACTGTCTGTCGCAAAATCGCTCGTGAAGTGGCTGCCGAAAAGCGGAGTAAGGTTGCTTCCATTACCCCCACCAGCCTGCAAGAGTATCTGGGGCCGCGCAAGTTTATTTACGGCATGGCTCAGGAAGAAGATGAAGTTGGTGTAGCTCAGGGCTTGGCCTGGACGGAAGTCGGCGGCGAATTGATGCCGATTGAAGTTTCCCTGGTGGCAGGACAGGGCACGACCAAACTCACGGGTAATCTGGGTAATGTGATGAAGGAATCGTGCGAGGCCGCCATGACCTACGCCCGCGCCCACGCTGATGACCTTGGCATTGATGGCGACTGGACAAAAAAGCACGACGCCCACATCCATGTACCCTCCGGCGCTGTGCCCAAAGATGGCCCGTCCGCTGGCGTAGCCATTGCCGTCGCTCTCGTCTCGGCGATGATCGGCAAGCCCGTGCGCAAGGAAGTCGCTATGAGCGGCGAAATCTCGCTACGCGGTCGAGTTATGGCTATTGGCGGCGTCAAGGAAAAAGTCCTAGCGGCCCATCGTGCCGGAGTCAAGGAAATCCTGCTACCCGCCGAGAATGAGCGGGACTTAGATGACATCCCTAACGAGGTGCGCCAGACACTAACGTTTCACTGGGTGGATAGATTGGATGACGCTATTAAATTCGCTTTAGTGCAACCGCCAAAAATTCACACCAATGGTCACGTCAACGGACACGTTGCGCAGAATGGACATAATGGGGCTAAAGCGAAAGTTAAGCCTAAGCGGACTGCTCGTAAGACCTAACCCCCCGTCTTCCAGCCCATACGACAGCATATTGATGCTATCGTATGGGCACCCAATCTTCCCGGCATGGGAAGGAGGTGTCAAAGGTATAACGTTGGGGGATAATACTTTCTCTCTTCCTGCTTTATAAATCCACTCTATCATGAAACGTAGTTTTAACCCGTTAATCATCCTCAGACTCCCCCTTCCCGTGCCGGGAAGGGGGACGGGGGGTTAGGTCTTGCGTATTGGTTTAATGGGCGGGACATTTGATCCGATTCACTATGGGCATTTGTTCTTGGCGGAAGAAGCCAGGGTGCGCTGCCGGTTAGATCAAGTTATCTTCTTCCCCAACCATCAACCGGCCCACAAGCAGGGCAAAAAGGCCCACCTTGACCCCCGAACCCGTTATGAACTCACGGCGCTAGCGATTCGGGATAATCCATATTTTCAGATTTCTCGTATCGAGATAGACCGTTCCGGCCCCTCTTATGCTTTCGATACTCTCCACCGTTTTCAGGATCAGTTTCAAGCCGAGCTTGGCCAGGAAGTTGAGTTATTCTACATCGTGGGTGCCGACTCGATGGAAGAAGTTCTCACCTGGTATCGCGGTGCGGAACTATTCGACTTATGCCGCTTTATCGCTGGGACACGACCCGGCTATTCCTTAGAAGTGGCACGCGCCCAACTCACCCCACAGCAAGCGGCACGGGTGGAGTGGCTGGAAATCCCCGGCCTGCACATCGCCAGCAGCGCCTTACGACAACGGGTGCAGGCAGGCTTGCCTATCCGCTATTTAACACCGGACGCTATTGTTGAAGAGATTGTGCAGCGTGGCCTCTACCGTGATTCACAGGCAATTTCGTAATCGGACGCAAAACTTCGTTACGCTATGCTGCGCAACGCCAGCTTTCGCTATTTATTTTATAGCGTATAAATAGCGCATGAAATTAGCGTAGCGAAGCTTGGCGTCCCATTGAATATTTACCAGAACCTAACTTCCCGCTGTGCGTCAGACTTTGCCTATACACAGGGGAACACCATAGATGCACATGGAGCGTGACAATCTTAGTCGGGGCACGTTGCTATGAGTAGCTAACGATGGCCGCAACATTTGAAGGAGAGAGTTATTAGCACAAACGATATGACAACTCAGACAGCGGTGACAACCACCCCTCACATATTAGCGGCAGACGATAGTGAAGGCCGGATGCAGATGATCTGCACGGCAGCCGATGAATATAAGGCGCGCAATATCGTAGTACTGGATATGCGCGGCCAAACCATTGTCGCAGACTTTTTTATTATCTGTAGTGGCACCAGCACCACCCATATCCAGAGCATCGCCGATGGCATCCAGGATCGGTTGCGGGAGAGGGCGCGTTTACGGGCCAAGTCGGAAGGTGATTCCCGTAGTTTCTGGATTATCCTTGACTACAGCGATGTAATCGTGCATATTTTTGATGAGGAAACCCGCGAGTTTTACGACCTGGAACGGTTATGGGCCGATGCCAAAGTCATTCCCTGGTCGGCAGAGCATGAAGCGGAGGCAACAGCGGGTAGTGGCAATAGTTTTGAGCATCAGTCAGAATAGAGAATAAGAACTTTTCAGGATAAATGCTCAGCTTAGATCAGATGCTATTTTCGAGTGCGATAAAAAATCATAGGGTGCGTCAGGAAACGGCTGCCTCCCCGCGTCGGGGGGGATGGGCCAGATCCCGCTTAAGGCGAGCTTCGAGGTTGCGACCTAAAAGGTTGCACAGGCCGAGGTTTCAATCTGCACTGGCACTATGCCACGCAGTCAACGCCCGGCGCGGGAGTCTGCCTTGCTACGCACTTTAATGCGCATCTTGCAAAGCACTTCCACGCCGGGCGTTGTTTTTTATACAGGGATGTACGGGACGCAACGCTCAGCTACGCTAATTACATGCGCAATTGAGACGCTATTATTCAGTAATTCAGTCCATAGCGTCAGCTTGCGCTGCGCAGCATAGCGTAACGGAGTTTTGCGTCCCATCTGAATGTCTCGGCAGAATGGAAGTTGTGGTGAATAGCCGTGAGTGAAAGTAATTCTATCAATCCAACGCAGACGGCCAAGCCTACGGTTCCAGCAACGCAGGCCAGCGCGACTACGGCTCCGCCTGTTGCCAGACCTGAGGCCAGGCGAGACGCAGCGAAAGGGCCAGTTAAAAAGCCGGAAGGCAACGACCTTTTTCGCACCGAGAAAGCCGGGGCTTTGGTAATGGCAGCACGCATGGCATTGCGTAAAGGTCAAAAAGAAGAGGCGCGGGCCAAGTTGCAGCAAGCCTTTGCGCTCTCGCCAACCGATTGCAGCGCGATTGAATTGCTGGGCGATATTTATCTGGAAGAAGCCGAGCAGGAAAAGGCGATTCAGGTTTTTGAGAAGGGCCTAAAATATCACCCGCGCCATCATGCCTTTGAAGAGAAAATGGCTCTGGCGCACCTCGACTTAGACGAGATGCGGCGCGATGAAGAGCGTAAAAAGCTCTTTTTAGAGCAAGGCATTATCGAGAAAGATAAGTGGATGGATCGTAAGCCCAGCGTGGCTTTAACGCTTTCGATGTTAATACCGGGAGCAGGCCAGGTTTATAATGAGGAAAACGAGCGGGCCGCGGCGTTCTTTACGGTCTGGGTAGTGACATTCTTAGCGTGGTATTATCCGCTGGCTACAGCGATCAAACAGGTCACGAGTACGAAGATACACCGCCTGAATGATCTCGGCGCTGGGATTGGAGCTTTAGGTAGTTTTGCCAAGTTTATGCTGGTGCTGATCGGCACGGTGTGGCTGGTCAGTTATGTGTGGGCTGTAGTGGATGCCTATATGGGTGCCGAACGCGCCAATCGAGAAAGACGGCAGGAGTTCGGCGTATAGATAAAAGGGTCATTTAATTTTGGAAAGGAGTCGGTTGTACGGAAGCCGTACTTAAAAGTGGACGTTATGGAAACTGGTATTCTCGTTCTCAATCACAACTTTGAGCCATTGAACATCTGCGGACGGCGGCGCGCCATGATCCTGGTGTTATTAGGCAAAGCCGAAGTCGTGCGCTTCAGTGACAACATACTCCGCTCAGCCGAGGACGAGTACCCCGTACCGTCGGTGCTGAGGCTGCACGAAAACATCAAGCGTCCGATGCCAACGCTGAAGATTTCGCGCAAGTCGGTGCTCGCGCGCGACGACTACACCTGCCAGTACTGCGGCTCCAAATCCAACCTGACCATTGACCATGTGTTTCCACGTCATCGCGGCGGCGAGACCACCTGGGAGAACATGGTGTGCTGCTGCCTGCGCTGCAACAACAAGAAGGGGCCGCGCACGCCTTCCGAAGCCGGAATGCGCCTGCCTCACCCGCCGCGCAAGCCGCGCTATGTGCCCTTCATCGCTTTCCCGCGCTTCATGTCCGCGATCCGTCGCCCGGAGTGGAGTGAGTTCTTGGAAGGCTATGGCAAGGGGCTGGAGAGGTAGGCATGACAAGGTGAGGGGGTGACAAGGTGAAAGGGTGTAGAGGTAGGACTATTTGTTTAGGCTTACCCTTAGATTAACGACTACCTTTTCTTCCCTTTCACCTTGTCACCCCCTCACCTTGTAACAGCTCAAGGCGGTGTCGCCACGATTACGGGGCAATCGCTCCAATCACCGGGTGGGATGTAGAGACTCTTTTGCCATAGGTTGTAAGAGGTTTTGATTTCATCCGGGGGCAGGGCATCACGCTTGATCCACCAGCGGACGAAGCGGTCGGGTCGTAAGGCAGGCCAGGAGGGGCGAGGCCAGATGAAGTATTCGACATTCTGGCTGTGCCAGCCTTTGAAGCGTACCCCCTGTTTCTGCCACTCTTCGACAGTGGCAATGGCCATACGCAAGGGATCAGGCCCCGGCGTAGCACCATAAGACACCAGGGTTTTGCCTAACCACGGCGCATCTTGCCGCAGATACCACACGGCGGGCCACTGCTTATCGTTATGCACCCAGATATTGCCTGGTAATCCCTGCGTCTTTTGCAGAGCACCAAAGAGCGCATCCCGGTAGGCTTCGGTCGTCTGGGCATAGAACATTGGCTCGTGATTGTCCACCGCACGCTCAAAGTTCGTCGCTGAAACACCCCGCAACAGGAAAAGCGCACCCAAAGCACAAACGCCCACGAAAGCACCTTTGGCTTCTTTTATCTTAAAGTTGAGTTGCGCCAGCCACCACCCCGCTAAAAGAATAAAGGGCAACATAACATGCGACAGGAGCCAGGGCACTTTTTCATTGGCTATTGAGTACAGTGCAAATGAGGTAATCGCCCACCAGATCAATAAATCGGTAAAGGGCGTGCGTTCTCGACTGGCGCGGACGATACCGCAGAGGGCCGCGATAACAATAGGTAGCTCGTAAAGTAGCATCAGTACGATGTAGTAATCATCGCGTCCGGCCAAGCGTGGCGCGTTTTGTTGGCCGACCCAGTAACCCAACATTTTGGGCATGGCATCCACCACATCGCCCCAATCTTGCGCTTGTTTGAACAAAGCCGGGTCAGGACTCCAGATCAGTTGGGAGCCATCCGCTGGGGGGCTAAAGTGCTGCCCGACAAAGTGTAAGCCCAGTGATGCCCCATTGCGGGCGACCTGACGGATTTCGGCGGTGCTTCGCTGATAAGATGCGTACCACTCATGCGGGTCTTGCACCATCTGCTGTGGCACCTTCCACCACAAGTAGCCATGTCCAAAAAAGAAGGCGAAGAGGAAAAGTGAAAGATAGGCGGACATTAAATAAGTGCCCAACGAGAAGCCACGGCTACGGCTGCGGATAGCTTCCGCTTCAATGCTGTCAATCCAAATCGGATCGTTCGATTTTACGCTTTTGCCCTTACGCTTTTTGGCACCAGCCGGGGCGTCATTGGATGGGGCAGTTACGCCTTTACCTTCGCGTGGCGCAGCCACCAGCCACAGCCATAACACCAACATCAACAGGGCACAGATGCGGGAGAAGACATGCTCGTCGGTGGCCAATGCCATAAAGCCACCATAGTTGTGGGCGGCTTGCAGTGCCACGGGATCACGAAACGCAAAATAGGACGTGATGCCTACGACTATCATAATCAACAGCGGCAAATTCGCTTTCAACCATGTGATCGCAGCATTGCCACTCGGTGCGTCGGTGCCACCCATTAAATCCTGTCGGGAGCGCCACCATCGCTGGGCACGCATCGCTACCCAGAATGAAGCCAGCATAGCGATAATAAAAAACGCATTCGCCTTGGTGGTAATAAAAAGTGTTAGGCAAGCGACCAAGCCCAGACGCGCCTCGCAGCCTTTGGCAGTGTTACTGGGATGCTCACGCGTGGCCTGAAAGCAGAGCACGGCTCCCAGGGTGAGTAACAGCGCAAGGGAATCATGGATGAGCCGCCGATGATAGGTCACCATAACGGGGGAGATGGTCAGCAAGCCCAAAGTCCATAGCGTCCCGCGTGGCCCTAACCAACGTCTGGTCCCCACCAATACGAGGATTAACGAACCAATGCCTAAAAGAGAAGGGGCCAGGCGTGCGGAGAAATCGCTCTTACCCAACACAGCGTAAATAGCAGCGATGAGGTGATACATCAAGGGGCCATGATAGATCGGATCGAACTTATAATCCTGAAAGTTTTCGGCAAACCAGGCGTGGATAGATTCATCATGGCTATAGGGAAATGCGGCCAGTTGAAACTGGCGTAGCGCGATGCCGAACATTAATAAGCCCATCGCAACCTGCCAGTAACGAGGATCACTGGGAGTCCAGGCAGCTCCCGGTTGAGCTGCTTCTGGTTCAGGATTTATGGCTTCTATTACCTCATTATCGCGCGCGCTGTCGCCACGTCGTGGTCCGCTACGCCTGCGCTCCTGCGGTTCGCGTGTGCCATTGGTCGCATAAGGTGGTGGTTCCGGGCTAACAACTGTAGGAGTAACGCCGGAGCCATTGGTTCCAGAGCCATAGCCATTGGCTGCTGAGGCTGATTCCTCGGCCAAGTTACGACTGGAGGCAGTATTAACCCCCGCTGAGGTTTTCTTTTTATTGGATTTCTTCGCCATAAACTTAAACTACTCTAAAACAGCAAAAGTGAGCGTGCAGTTCTCTCTTCAAGTTCCCCTGATCCGGTGCCAACTCAGGCTATTGCCCTTGCTCAACGCTCAATAAGAGCGTCAGAGGCTAATAAATGTTGCTTGCCCCACAGGAGCAGTTGGCAAGGCAGCTAACAAGAGGGGAACTAAAGGTTTCAAATCGGTTAGCCGATTCGTTGGCGCTCGCAGCACGATAATTGACAGGTCGAATTTAGACAGGTTCTGTTGGTGTGGTAAGTTACGGTCAACGGTAATAAATGCATCAAACTCATGCTGTGCCAAACTCAACAGATGGCCATTTTTGAAGTTAGCCCATCCCTGTTGAGGCACGGTAATGACTTCGTGTCCTGTTATCGCTTTACTTAACCGCCCGTCTATACATTCGTCCAACAAAAGTTTCACCGGAACGCTTTATCCTAAACGTGTTAGCCTAAGCTGCCGTTGCCAGCATATGAGCTTTAGCTGCTTCCAGGAAAGCGATAACTTGCTCGCGCCTGACAGTAGGGAAACCGGCCAGAAAATCCTCAATACTCTCGCCTGCTTCCAGATAGTCAATTAGCGTTTGCAGCGGCACCCTCGTGCCAGCAAAGACGGGCGTGCCACTCATCACATCGGGTGAGGCAGTAATGATGGAGGATTGACCCGGTTCGCTATTCATATTAATAATGGTAACTCAACAGACAATCAACAGCCAGACTTCATAGCCGGGCGGCTAAAGCGGGGCAACTACGGCTGTGGATTTTGATAGATGGTGGTTAGGTGTTGAGGGTCGGCGCTGACACCAGCCCCAAACAGCTTATTGGCGGCTAAACTTTTTTCGATCTTAGCGACACTTTCATCAGTGTATTCTCGACGCTCCAGTTCTCCACATACAATGTAGCGCACTTTATATTTTTGTAAGACATCCGTTTGATTAGCCGTATAAAAGGCGCGCACCGCCGCTTTACGGTCAAACACTTCCGGCCAATCCAGGCCCCACTGAAAGGTGTGCGACTGCGGCCCGACCACGGTGGGCACGCCGGTCGCATGGGCATAACGGGGATATACCGAATAGTCGCCGCCCTCGCGCATTTCGGCTTCAATGAGATTGTCACCATCCCGCGCATGGTCTTGCAGCCATTGGGCCGCATCGCGTTCTGAATCACCTAAATTAGACCAGACATCCCAACCCTGGAAACGGAGCGGTGCATACATATCTACATTATCCATGTGGCTGGCTTCTGAAGTGTGATGCATCCGCGCCCAGGTGGTAGAGACGGTTGAAGTGAAAGCCACTGGCAGCAAGATATAGTAAATGAGGCGAATCGTTACGGGCCAGCGTGACCAGGCGCTCTGCCTTGAGGAAACTTCTAATTCCTCTTGAGCCGATGTTCTGTCTTGTAAATCCTGGGTGGGGTTAACATCCAGCGCCGATTCATCCGCGCGCTGCACGCGCAACGCACTACAAAGGGCAGCAGTGCCCAGCATGAACCACGCTTGCAGGCCAAACTTAAACACTGTGTCCTGGCGGCGGAAATCGCCGTCACTGAGAAACCCGGCGTAAGTCGTTTCGCTCCAACACAAGGCGAGGAACCCACACAAGGCTAAGCGGCACAACCAGACCTGCACGACATCCTCACTAAAGAATGCCTCATACGCCGTCCACAGCGTCAGCGTAACCAGAAAGATAATGACAAAGTAATCGTTGTTGGTCAGGAGTTTGAGCAGCAGCCAGAGCGCCTCCGGGATAACAATAGCCGCCGTAACGATGCGGCCATCGGCCTGGCCTGCCGCCAAGCGCCGCTTGGTAGCCCCGGCGAGGTTCATAATCCACGCCCCCATCGGCAAAGCCCACATCAGGAGCCAGGAGCGTGGTGGCGAGGCCGGTTGCGCCAAATAGCGTGGCTTATCGGCGGCGGTGTGTAAATGATGCAAAAACGGCCACCCAATCAGCAGCGAAATCATCGCTACACCCAGCATGGCACCCAGGGCCATGCCTAAGCGCAGCCCAAAATGCGAAGGGGAAACTTGAGAGTGGGATGGTTTAACGGGCGCAGCCACTTCGCTTTGAGATCGAGCCTTACCTTTAGCCTGCTTCTGCGTTGCACTCTTGACCCCGGACGCCTTACTTTTTTTATGTTGCTTGCTCGTTTTGGTCTTCTCTGGCACTACCTCACTGGGCGCAGCATCAGTAGCCCTTTGCTTATCTCGTCGCAAAGTCGTTTTCCAACCGGGGTAGAAAACTAAAGCAGATAAACACAAAAAGATAAAGAGAGTATAGGTCGGGAAGTCCCAGGTATTGGTCATCAGGTTCGCGCTCAGCACGGTGCCACAGAGGGCCGCGATTACTTTCCAGCCTCGTGTATCCCATCCTTCCCGAATGCGCCAGAAGAGCACCCAGCCCAGCGAAATCACCAGAAGCGAAACGGGCATATCGAAATAGTGGGCATGAACATCGCCATAACTAAAAGTGAACCACGGATATTCATTGATGGTGAAAGGAATGACCCGTGAGGTCGCCATGTAATCTATGGGCCAGGTTTTGGCCTCCACTCCCGGCAAGGGTTTAAACCACTGGCGCAATGGCTCCAGGGTTCCCGTCGCCAGCAAGAGGCAGCCGCCAATGACGCCATTCCGCACGCGGCGCGTGACTGCGCCACATAACGATACGGCTAAAGAAAAGCACAGCGCGGGCAAAGTGCCGCACATCAAGTTATACGTCCAGCGGGCGGTGGAGTGAATCGCATCCGTTAATAAGGCGGCTTGTAGGTGTCCCAGATAGTAGTAACTATCCAGACGCACATTGGCAGCGTAGGGATTGGGGGGTGGTAAATAATCGGCCCGGGCACAAGCGCCAATGAGGGCTAAGTCCATTGGCTTTTCGCCATTATTAAAGTCGGGCCAGAAGCCACGATGAATAAAGAACCCGGCGAAGAAAAGGAGAAAAACTAACTCTGAGGCTATAATGCCACGCCGCCGCTCGCGCACTGTAGCTTGCAGGATGGGCCAATCCCTGATGCCTAACCAGACGCACAATGCGCCCGGCAAGAGAATCAGAAAAACGCACCAGCGCACTGGCACCCCCGCATGGCCGCACCACAAGGCGAGGAGAGTCCAGATAACCAGCAACAGCATACGCCCGGCGGCCAGACCAGCATCCGGGAAAGCAGCGTGCGGCAACTTAGCCTCATCGCCCCAGATGCGCCGCGCTAACGGCAAACTCAGCCAACCGAGAAACCAGACCAGGAATAACCAGGAAGCCCCTACAATAACTGTCATTTGTCCTTTGTCATTTGTCCTCTGTTATTGGTCATTGGTCATTTATCATTGGTTACTGGCTCATTCGTTAGCGAAACAGGACGGGGCTATGGCTTACCGTTAGCCAGTCTACAAAGGACAAATGACTATTGACAAAGGACTCGTCTAAGGCAGATAGCGACGCCACTTGCCAGCAGCGCGCAGTTCTCCGCGCAACGCATTGAGATATTGGACAACCTGCATCACTTCTTGAGGAATCTTGCCCCAGTGGTGAGAGGACTCGCCACCCTCGCGCGGGAAATGGCGCACCACCACTTCACAGATTTTCAGGTCGTTCAAGCGGGCGCGGGTGTAGAGTTCCGGGCCAATGAAATTAATACGGTGCTTGATGATAGAGAGTTGCTCCGCGTGCGCTTTGCGAAAGCCCCGGCAACCCGCATTAATATCATGCAGGCGCGAGTGCAAGAAGAAGCGTGCCATCAGGCGCAGGCCACGACTCAGCACCAAGCGTGCCGGGTGATCGAAGCGTTGTTTCTTCCAGCCAAAGACGACATCGCAACCCTTATCCAGTTGCGCCACAAAGCGCGGAATGTCGGCTGCCGTCTGCTGGCCATCACCATCGAAGATGCAGATATAGTCCCCCTGCCCTTCGCGTAAAGCCGAAAGTGTCGCCTCGACATAACCACGATTAGGATTATGATGATAAACCCGGACGCCAGCGACCTGCTCCGCCAACCCGTCACAAACCGCGCCAGTATTGTCGCGGGAACCATCATTAATGACCAGCACTTCCCAGGTATCGGGTGCAAAGGCCCGCGCCATGTCTGCCGCTGCTTCGCGCACCACGCGCTCGATAACCGCTTCTTCGTTATAGGCCAGCAAAGCCAAAGTCACTCGCATTAAATCCCCTATTGCCACCGCTCTCGATTCTAACTTGATGCGGGCGTTATTTTACTAAATCTGCGCTATGACTTCTCTTTATTAAATTTTCTTATAACATTAACTTATGCTATTGACAGCCACCTTATGGTTCCATATAATGGAACCATTCCCTGTTCAATGGGCAAGTTCTGCCATGATATGGGAGTCAGCACTCTTAACATGCCCAACTCGTTGGTGCCAGTTCAAGGCGTGCTTGCAACACAGCAATTGGTAATCGGACAGAAATTTGGAGATAGAATATGGCTCAACAGGTTCCTCCGCCAGACGCGCCGGACGCCGCACGCAAGGTTTCACGTTTGACTTCACTCAAACGCTGCGGCTCCGTGGCCTTGCTATTAGCAACAGCCAGTTTGATCATCGGCATTGCGGTTCCGGTGGCTTCCTTACCGGGCGCGCGGCACCGCGTGCTACTGGCCGATCTATCCGATGGCTCAGGCGGTCCGCCGGGGCCGACTCCAACGCCAACCATCTTGCCGCCAACCCCAACTCCCATCACTTTCCAACAGCGATCGCCAAGCTCCAGTACAGCCTGAACGCTGGTTCAACCTGGAATGACCTGCCCAAGAACGAGGGCGCGATTATGGCCGACGAGGAGCAGTCCATCCGAGTGCGCGCGGTCAAGCTCAAGTCCAATCTGCCCTGGCCCAACGCCCCCATGATGCCGGTGTGGCACAACGGCAGCCAGGTCTATTGGGGCGAATTCATCGCCGTGCAATGGACGGACCTGACCGACCCCAACACCTCGCACCTCATCACCGCCTCGTGCGGCAACACCCTGACCGCCAAGTTCAAGGTGCGCCCGCTGTACCAGATCATCTGCTACCCCGATAAGAAGAACGGCGAGGTCAGCGAAGCAGGTGATGCCTCGCCCCAGGCGACCCTCCTGGCCGAAGTGAAACGCTTCCGGGGCGACGCGGCGGCGGGCCTACCCGTCCGCTTCAGCGCCCAGTATGCCGATGGGAGTCCAGCAGGCACCTTGAGCGGGGGCGACGCCAACGGGACCGTGACCACCGATAGCGCGGGCAAAGCCAGCATCACCTTGCGGGGCGTGACCCAGCACGGGAGAGTGCAGATCATGGCCGTCGTGCTGAGCCCCGATGGCACCGAACTGCGGAGATCGCGTGTCTGGCATCTCGATTTCATCAACCGCCCATCTTCCCACGGCAAGCACGCGCCGCAGCGGTAGCGCTATCCTATCGCTCTTGTAACTTCCCGAGGGGCAGCACGATGTGCTGATGCGTTGCGTTGCCCCTCAGGAACGCCACCCAGTATGAGCCGAGCACTACTTGGCGTAGTGCTCTCCTGATCGCTTCAGCTTTTGTCACTCCTGTTGTGACTTCCTAATACTCGGCAGACCAGTTGCCGTGCCGGTTCCGTCGCAAAATTCGCCCGAGCAGAGGTTGCCTATGTCCCCCGTCGCTTCACCCCGTATCGTTTCCCGGAAGATTATTGCGCCCGCCGCGTGGCTGTGGCTGCTGGTGGCCGTGGCCGCCAGCTTACTGGCCTTTTCCGAGCCCGCCCGCGCAGGCTGGAAGATTGACAGCGTGACGCTCAATGGCAGCAGCTCTTCACCATGCACGGACCTGCCTGCCTGCACTAATGGGTTTACCCACCCCTGGGAGCCTGGGTGGGTAGATAATGAGGGAACTTACGCCAATGTTGCCCTCTCCGGCTCGCAGACCGGGCAGACTAACGAGGGGACTGTTACGACCCACCTGAAATGGGACGATGGCACGAACAGTGGCGGCTATCCCGGTGGCGGTGGCTATCCGGGGTCGGTTCCTACGCCCATCCCCGTGCCGAGTTAGGCGTTCGTAATCGTCTCCGCCGAAGCGGCCAGTAACATGAAGTCCGATGGGTCTGAAGGCACTGCTTCGGTCTCCAACGGGCTGGGAGCTCCGGTTATCTCGACCTCGCAAAACGGTTGCATTTCCCTCTGGTGCAGCAGCAGCAAGATTTTCAAGATCAGCAACGACGCCCACGCTACGACCATAGATGTGCCGTCGGTCAACCTGGTCTCGGATGGCCCCCGCGGCGGTTATTTAGAGTATGACGTGCAGGTGGTGGACAAGGTGTGGAATGTGGATACGGCGATTGGCGTTAAAACCAACGCGGACGGCAGCACCACCCAGGATGGACACATGCTGCAACCTCAGGATCAGATACCGCCAGTGCCTCTCACCGTCCACGCTGCGCCGGGGGATACCCTAAATTGCTCCGTGGAAACCGCCACCGACCGCGATGCCTGGACGATTGGCGATGGCTCCGCCGAAGGCGGCAAGGGCACCGAAAACGACACGGTGACTTATCTCTGGTCGTGCTCCAGCGGCACCTTAGGCGATGGTAGCAATACCGCCTCAACCACCTGGACCGCCCCCAGCACGCCAGGCGACTACACTTTGACCTGCACTGTCAACGACTTGCCCAAACCGATTCCTGATGGGGAGAGCGGCATCCGCGACGATGCCGCTCTGGTGCGTTCAGTGACGGTGCATGTGACCGACCCTCACGGCTGCGGCCCCAATACCCACTGGGATGGTTATCAGTGCATCAATGATGACCCTGGCACGCCTACCTGCGGCCCCGGCTATGCCTGGGACGGCGCGCAGTGCTCCCCTATCGTTTATCCGCCACCGGGTGGCTGTGGCCTCAATAGCCACTGGGATGGCCGCCAGTGCATCAATGATGGCGGCGATCCCCATGCCTGTGGCATCAGCTATCACTGGGATGGCACCCAATGCCTCTATGATGGCGGTGACCCACACACCTGCGCGGCGGGCTACTCGTGGGACGGCACCCAATGCAGCCAAGACACTTTCCCCTGTAGCGGCGGTTATCCTGGCAATTGCGACGGTGGTGGCGGCGGTGGCGGTGGTGGCGGTGGCGGTGGTGGCGGCGGTGGCGGTGGCGGTGGTGGCGGCGGTGGCGGTGGCGGTGGCTGCACTCCGGGTTATCCCGGCTGCACCCCACCCACCCCGACACCACCAGGCTGTGTCCCTGGTTATCCTGGCTGCACTGCGCCTACCCCCACCCCGACGCCCGTGCCGACCCCGCCGCCCGGCCCGATTGGGGCCTCGTCGTCGGTGCTGCGCCTGTATAAGAACACCCAAGATGCCAATGGCAGCGATACCCCTGGCGATGAAGTCACCAGCAGCAACACGCCTCTTGGTGGCAAGGTGTGGGGCGCTTTAGAGATCACGGTGGGCACGCGAGGCCGGGTGGATGACAGCCAGCCCAGTGCCACCCCGACTCCTGGTGCCATTCAGAACGTGACGCTGCGCCTGCATGAGAACCCGGATACTACCAACAACGTCACCCATCCCTACCTGCAAGACCATGTGGATGTCCTAGTGGATTTGAGTAGCTCCAGCTATTACAGTTGGGAGCAGTGGGTACCGGGGACCGACACCGCCCCTGGCCACTGGCAGAGCGGAGCCAATCCCAAAGCTGAGAACACCAGCAGCGCAGCCATTATCTACCGCTACAAGTTCATCTGGCAGACGCCCACTGAGTGGCCCGCCCCCAACTTAGAGCCGACGCCCACACTAGGGGCTAATCCACCGCCCACACCCACCCCGGCACCGGGCGACCCCGCACCGGGCAACACCAAGCTGTGGGGACACAATGGCTCTCATACCTTCTCGATGGTTGCGGTTAATGGTGACTACACCAAGAAGCAGATGCGCTTCCAGAGCTTACAGAATGATGGCACCTGGAGTGCCCCTGCCGAAAGTGGCCCAGATGCTAAAGATGCTGATGTCGAGAATCTAGTGGTTAAAAATGTAGTGGGCAATGCTGGCAACGCCGATTACATCAAATTCAATCCTGACAGCACGGATGCAACAATAGCGCAGCCGACCATTAACTTCAACATTGAAGATAAGGGCGATCCCCACTACTACCACTGGTTTGTTTATATTCGCCAGACTAAAACTGACAACTGGACAGCTCAAGGCTATGCCGTAGTGGATGGCATCGCTGCCAGTCCCGGAGCCGTATCTGCACAATGGGATGGTGTCAATGAAGACGGCACCGATGCCCTGGCAGGCACTTACACGTTTGATATTTTGGTACAGGAAATTGATAGTCTCAGTTCCCCCACCCCATCTGTGTTGGATAGTTATTGGCTGAAGTACAACCAGGCCCAACAACGCTATGATTTAAAGATTCCGGTTAAGATGCCAAACGTCTATCAGGGAGAAGAGCAGCGGGATGGACATTATCTCGACTACCTTCAGGACGAAACAAGCGCAGACTTGAAGGCGCGTGTGGGTTACTACCTGGAAGATGAGGACATGATGGATGCCAAAGCAGTGCAAATTGATTTGTTAGACCCAAACTTTAATGTAAAAGCTTCTGTCAGTAGAACTGGCAATGACACCAAGCAGGGAACGCCCTACATTGACATAGATTTATATACTTTCAACGATGATGAGTGGGAAGGCGAGTCAAGAGCTATCTTTATGGCTAAAGATGGTCATGGCAACAAATATCGGGCTCATCTTGATAAGCGTATGTTAGCTGTAAATAAAGCCCCGATACATAAGAAATTTCATATTGAGGATGACTGGATGTGGGATCATCAAAATGCTATCAATATGTATCCTATCCAAGTAGCACGAGAATACACGTTGCGAAAGGCGTTCTATGAAGCAGGCTGGTTAGCACTGAGTGCCAGTTATGGATACGAAGTCTCTAATGCCGATTGCACAGAGATAACTCTTCAAGATTATCTAAAGGATGATGAGCTTACTGCGACATCAAATGCGTCATTTAATAATCGTAAGCCTGGAAATATTACTTACTGCCAACAGAATCGGTTTGTGCATGTGATTTACGCATCACATCATGCTCCTCTTATGGCAGATGTAGCGGGACTAACGAGCATATATGACAATACTTTGCCTGTGCGTTATTCTTACATCTTCTCGAATGACATTGGGCCGACCGCTACTACTGATATCTTAAGAACGACAATTCACGAACTGGGACACCAATTTGGAATCATTGGAGATTATGCAACTCAACATGAGCATACGATACCTGCTCATGGCCCAGAGCAGGACGCCATAAACAGCAATAGTCCTTCTAAGCTGTGGGAATGGAGAGTGGCAACAGTCAAACACCCCACTAACATTAGCCAATTTAAAACCTGCGTCATGGAACAGTCTTTGTCAGACATGCAAGGTGAGCGTTTTTGCCCTTACCATAGAAACCAAATTAGGAACTATACAGGTTGGTGAATAATGTTAATTAAAAAACAGTATGTGCAATATTGTCTGCTATGTCTTATGTTGCTGTTAGCCACTCATCTCGTCCTGAGCAACATCGTTGGAGATGATGCAAGGGAAGGAGAGAATGTTCAACAACATTTACAAGCCTTATTAAAGGATTCTCAATTCCTCGACATTGCCTGGAATAAGACATTCTCTTGGCAGGCGGAGCATGGATATGTC
>Ga0213875_10000183_pt1 | contig 64140 bp, 67 predicted proteins | sample BarmaccomBMRX_R8_FD_160105 | JGI IMG/M metagenome (GOLD analysis project Ga0213875, IMG submission 160105) | Root-associated microbial communities from Barbacenia macrantha in rupestrian grasslands, the National Park of Serra do Cipo, Brazil - RX_R8 | ecosystem: Host-associated > Plants > Roots...
GGCGCGGTGATCGTCGCCATGGGGGTGCTGTTCGTGCTCGCCCCGCTCGTGCCCGCGCTCAGCCGCGAATGGCACGTCGACCGGCTCACCGCCCGCGCTGGGCGTGGCGGCCCGGTTCTGACCGGGGCCGCGTTCGCGCTCGCATGGACGCCGTGCACCGGGCCGACCCTCGGAGCGATCGTCACTGCCGCCGGCACCTCGGACTCCGCCTCGCGGGGCGCGATCCTGCTCGCCGTCTACTGCCTCGGTCTCGGCGTGCCGTTCCTGATCACGGGGCTCGCCTTCGGGACCGCCACGGCCGCCTTCGCGGTCATCAAGCGCCATTACCCGCTGGTCATCGGCGTCGGCGGCGCGGTCCTGATCGCGATGGGCGTCCTCATCTGGACCGGCGAGTTCACCCAGCTCAACGTCCAGGTCAGCCACTGGCTGCAGACCCTCGGCCTGCCCAACTTCACCAACGACACCTGACCGCGGACACTCAGGACGGCGGGGCGGCGCCGCGGCGCTCGTCGGGCAGCACGATCCGCGCGGTCTCGCCCTCGCCGACGACGCGCGGCTCCACCGCACGCACCGGCTGGTCCCGCGCATGGCCGACGAGCCCGTCGACCGACGTGAAGGCCGAGAGCTGCTCGAGGGTCTTGATCGTCGGGAACACGAGGAGCATCTCGCCCGAATGCGCCGCGTCGAGCGCCGCTGCCGGCGTCGACCAGCACACGGCAACGATCTCCGAGCCGTCGATCCGCGGCTCCTGGCCGTCGGGGAGCGCCGCGAGGAAGAACTCCGTGTCGTAGCGGATCTTCGAGCGGGCGGGGGTGATCCAGCGCGAGAAGGCCACGAGCTCGTCGGCATCGCGCAGGGCGATGCCCGCCTCCTCGTTGAGCTCGCGCACGCCGGCGGCGCGCACGGCCGCCTCGCCGTGCCCCTCCCCGGGGTCGACCGCCCCGCCGGGGAACACCCACGCCCCGCCCATGAAGCGCGCCCTCGGGTTGCGCTGGACGAGCAGCACCTCGAGCCCGTCGGGGCCGTCGCGCAGCAGGATGACGGTGGCGGCTCGCCGCGGCTCGGTCACCGGACCGTCGTGGAACACCTCGCCCGGAGCTGGCCGTCCGTCCTGCACCGGATCGACCCTACTCCTCTCGCCGGCCCTCCGGGCCCGCCCGCGCCCGCCGGCTCGCCGGACCTAGGCCGCGCGGCGAGCCGGCTCGGGCGCTTCGAAGTCGAACACCCCGGTGGCTCCCGTCAGCTCGGTCGCGGCCGGGTCCACGGCCACCGGCTCCCCGTCGGCGCCGAGACCTGCGCGGGCGGTCCACAGCCCCGCCTCGTCGTGGGACACCCTCGCCATAGAGCGGGGATCGACGCCGACCGAGCGCGCCGCCTCGCGCAACGTGGCGGCGGCGGCTCCGAGCTCGGAGGCCTGATGGGTGGCCATGACCGCGAGGCGGACCCGGGAGGCCGCGTCGGGCACCGCCGGCGGCCGGATCGCCTCGACGAAGACGCCGGCGGCGAGGGCGGCCTCGGCGAGGCCGATGGCTCGCTGAGCCTCGCCGATCGGCAGCGACATGATCGCTCCGCGGTCGCCGGTGACCGCCCACCCCGCCTCGCCGAGGCCGGCGCGCAGGACCGCGGCGTTGAGCGCGAGTCGCGTCACCATCCGGGGCCGCTCGGCGAGCAGCTCGAGCGCGGCGAGGGCGCCCGCGACCACCGGCGGCGCGAGCGCGGTCGCGTGGGCGAAGGTCGATGCGGCGTTGACGAGATAGCGAGCCATCGTCTGATCGCAGGCGACGAACCCGCCGTGGGCGCCGAGCGCGGTGCCGAGCGAGCCGACGATCACGTCGACCTGCTCGTCGAGCGCGAGCTCGGCGAGCAGCCCGCGGCCGCCGGGACCGCAGGCGCCGAGCCCGTGGGTCTCGTCGATGACCGTGCGCAGACCGAAGCGCAAGGCGAGCTCGACGAGCTCGATCAGCGGAGCGGCCTCGCCGTCGATCGAGAACACGCTCTCGGAGACGATGAGCGCCCCGCGACCCCCGGCCTCGCCGATCCCCCATCGCAGGTGCTCGACGTCGCCGTGGCCGTAGAGGAAGACCTCGGCGCCCGACAACCGGCAGCCGTCGGCGATCGACGCGTGGTTGCCCTCGTCGGCGAAGATCACGTCGCCGGGGCGGGCGAGCGCCGCGATCGCCCCGGCGTTGGCCAGCAAACGCGAGCCGAACAGCAGCGACGCATGGCGGCCGGTGACCCCCGCCAGGCGCTCCTCGAGCCGCCGGTGGATCGTCATCGTGCCGGCGACGAGGCGCGATCCGCCCGCGCCGACGCCCCAGCGCTCCGCCGCGTCGGCGGCGGCCCGGCGCAGCCGGGGGTGATCGGCGAGGCCGAGATGGTTGTCCGAGCACAGCAGCAGGACGGGCTGGCCGTCGACCAGCACGTGGGGGCCTTGGGGCCCGCTGACGAGACGAGACCGCCGACCGAGCCCTAGCGCGCTCAGCTCGTCAAGCCGCGGCTCGATCTCGATCATCGAGCGGCACGCTAGGCCATCGCCCGGACGTCACGGTGCACCGGTCCGAAAGCTCCAGGCGTGGCTCAGGGTGCCCGAGCGGTCGGCCACCGTGACCGACGCCCGATAGGTCGTGCCGGCGGCGAGCGGGCGCGGCGGGATGAGGATCGCGCCGGTCAGGTACTGCCCGACGGTCGGGGTGAAGTCGTCCACCCAGCGTACGGTCACCGGATGCCCCGCTCGCGACAGCGAGGCGCGCAGCACCCGGACCGGGGCCTGCCCCGCCCGGCCGGCGAGGTCGAGGTAGACGAACAGCTCGCGGCCCGCGGTCCGCCCGGCGGGGATGCCGACGAATTGGCCGGGCACGAACGGGGACTCCTCGGCGGTCTCGCGCGGCGGCACGCCGCGGGTCCCGTTGCCGGGATAGGTGAAGATCGTGTCGGCCGACACCGGTCGGCGGACGGTCCCCGGAGGGGCGGTGGCGCACTGCAGCCCGTGGCCGTCGTCGATCCCGATCACGCTCAGGGACGGCGTGAACAGCTGCAACAGGTGGATCGGGGCCATCTCCCAGGGATTGGCGGCCGCGGTCCAGCGCGCCTGCGCGAGCAGACTGACCCGGGCCGCCCACGCGCCGCCCGGGGACGCTCCCGGAGCCCGAGGGTTCTCGGTGTGGCTGAGCAGGTGGTTGAGCCGCTCGTAGTCGTCGTGGGCGGCGCACTCGCGCGACCATCGGTCGTTGAGCACGAGGCCGCTGGGGAGCCCGACCCGCGTCCGCTCGGCGTTGAGCAGCCGCAGGTCGCGCCGCGAGTTGCGCGCCGCGGTGTCGGTCGGGACCGGCGCAGCGGGCAGGGCGACGTCGGCGCGGGTCATCGCCCCGGGGAGGAGCGCGACGGCGCGGGCGGTCACGATGCGCGAGCCGTCGAGGACCGACACGGCGTCGGTGCCCGGCGCGACGTGCAGCGTGTAACGCCCGTCGGAGCCGGTCGTCGTGCTCGGACCGCAGAGCGCCCCGGTCGGGCAGGCCGTGCGGGACGTCGGGTCGGCCGCCACCGTCATGCCGGGCAGCGGCGAGCCGTGGCCGCTGGTGACCTGCCCGGTGACCGTCGCCGCGAGGGAGGCGAGTCCGAGGTCGGCGGCGGCCAGACCGCCTGCGGGGACCGTGACGCCCGCGTCGGCCCGGGGGGGTGCGCTCCCGAGTGCGGCGCTGATCGAGTAGCTCGCCGGAGCCGGCAGCCCGTCGAACTCGAAATGGCCGTCGGCGGCGGTGGAGGTCGTGCGGTCGATGCCGCCCGGCCCGGTGACGGTCACGGTGGCGCCGGCGACCGGACCGGTCGCGCCCGCGGCGTCGAGCGGCGCGGTCACGCCTCCGGCGAGTGTGCCGGTTCTGGCTCCGCCGGTGCCCGCCGCCGCCACCCCGGCGGTCAGCGCCAGGCAGCCCAGCGCCAGCACGCCGCCGCGCCGCACGTGGCGCACCGGCCGCCGCGTCGTGGTGCCCATCGATCTCATGCTCCCCTAACCGTGCGGCCGCCCGGTCGATGCGCCGACCCGCGACCGCATCACTTATACCAGCCGACCCGCCCGGGTTATCCTCCGGCGACCGGCCCGGGTTATCCTCCGGCGATCGTGCCCGAGCGCTTGTGCTTCACCGAGTCAGACGAGGCCAACGCGCTCATCGCCTCCGATCCGATGGCGCTGCTCGTCGGCTTCTCGCTCGACCAGCAGGTGACCGTGCAGAAGGCGTTCAGCGGGCCGCTCGTCATCCGCGAGCGAGTCGGCGCTCTCGACGCCGGCACGCTCGCGAGCGCCGACCTCGACGCGGTGTTCCGCGAGCGCCCCGCGGTACACCGCTACCCCGGGGCGATGGCCAAGCGCGTCCACGACCTCGCCGTCCATATCGAGCGCGAGTACGGCGGCGACGCCGCTGGGGTGTGGCGCGATGCCGCCGACGCCGGCGAGCTGCGTGCTGCGCTGGCGGCTCTGCCCGGCTTCGGCGAGATGAAGGTGACCTCGCTGGCCGCCGTCCTGTCCAGGCACTTCGGCGTCGCCGCCGCCGACGCGCTCGTTCCCCGGCATCCGACGCTCGGCGACGTCGATTCGCCGCAGGGGCTCGCCGAGTACCAGGCCGCCAAGCGCGCCCAGAAGGCCGAGCGCAAGCGCGCGCGGGAGACCCCGGCGTAGCCGCGGCGGCGACTCCGCCCAGCCGCTCAGCCGTCTGCGCCCAACCCGCCCAGCCACCGCTCGAGCGCCGGCCACGCCGGCCCCGAGGGGTCGGTGATCGCGAAGTGGTCGGCTCCCGATAGCTCGACGAGCTCGCACACGTCCCCGGCCGCGCGAGCGGCCTCGGCGTAGCGGCGGCTCTGCTCGATCGGAACGTTGGCGTCGGCGTCGCCGTGCACGAGCAGCGCCGGCGAGCCGAGCGGGAGGCGCTCGATCGGGCTCGCGGCGGCGAAGAACGCGCCGGCCGGCGCGCGCTCGTCGGCGAGGTCGGCGACCGCCGAGGCACCGAGCCGCTGGGCGTGCGCGCGGCGCAGATCGAGGACGCCCGCGAGCGAGACGACCGAAGCGACGGGACGGTCTCGCGCCGCCCAGGCGGCGAGGTGCCCCCCCGCCGAGTGGCCGACGAGCGCCACCGGGCGGCCGGCGGCGGCGCGCAGGGCCGCCTCGACCGCCGCGCCGACCGCCTCGGCGGTCCCGGGCCAGCCTCCGCCCGGCATGCCGACCCGCGGGTACTCGAGGTTCCACACGCAATCGCCTCGCTGCGCCCAGGCGTGGGCCAGCTCGGCGATCCAGGCGGCGTCGAACCGGGCGCGCCAGAAGCCCCCGTGGACGAACACGACGAGCCGCGGACCGGCCGGATCGCCGAGCCGGACGGCGCTCCAGCCCGCCAATTCAGCGTCCGGTGAACTCGGGGTCGCGCTTCTCCTCGAACGCGCGCACGCCCTCGCGGAAGTCCTCGGTGGCAAAGCTCGCCTCACGCAGCGCCAGCAGCTCGCGCTCGATCGCCGGCGCGATCGCCGCCGCCTCGTCGAGCACGGCGGTGATGACGCGCTTGTTGCCGCGCTGGGCGAGCGGGGCGTTGGCGGCGATCCGCCGGGCGAGGTCGACCGCCGCCGCGGCCAGGTCGCCGGCGGGTGCGACGGCGTTGACCAGCCCCCAGCCGAGCGCCGTGTCGGCGTCGATCGCATCGCCGACGAGGAACAGCTCACGGGTGCGGGGGGCGCCGATCGTCTCGATGAACTTGCGGATGCCGGTGTGCGAGTAGACGAGGCCGAGCTTCGCCGGCGGCATCCCGAGCCGGGCCGCCGCCGAGGCGATCCGCAGGTCGCAGGCGATCGCGAGCTCGAGCCCGCCGCCGATCGCCGAGCCGTTCAGCGCGGCGACGATCGGGCGGGGATGGGTCGCGACGGCGTCGATGGCGGCGGCGAACGGGTGCGCGACGAGCCGCTCGGCATCAACGGGCAGCGCCTCCTCGCGGAGCGCCGCGAGGTCGTAGCCGGCCGAGAACGTGTCGCCCTCGCCGGTCAGGATGACGCAGCGCGCGTCCAGGCGGGGGAGGGTGGCCGCGACCGCGTCGAGGATCGCCTGATCGAGCGCGCCGCGCTTGCCGTGATGGGAGATCGTCAGCCGGGTGACGTGCGGCGCCGGCTCGTCGACGAGGAGCCGTCCGGTCGAGCTAGCGCAGGACAACGAGCGTGTCGCCCTCGGACACCGACTGTCCCTCGCTACAGCGGATCTCGGCCACGACGCCGGCCTCCTCGGCCTCGACCGGCATCTCCATCTTCATCGACTCGAGGATGATGAGGGCCTCGCCCTCGTCGACCGGATCGCCGACCTGGACCGCGATCTTCCACACGGTCCCCGTGATATGGGCTGCGATGTCGCTCACCGGCGCCCGGAGCATAGATCAGCCGGTGAACTCGTCGGGGTCGGGTCCGATCCGCTCGTCGGTATCGAGGTCCGCGAGCGTCTCCATCTGCTCCTCGGTGAGCTCGAAGTCGAACACGTCGAAGTTCTCGGCGATCCGCTCGGGGGTGACCGACTTGGGAATCACGATGTTGCCGAGCTGCAGGTGCCAGCGCAGCACGACCTGCGCCGGAGTGCGCGAGACCTCGGAGGCGATCTGCGCGATCGTCTCGTCGCGGAGCGCCGCGCCCCGGCCGAGCGGGCCCCACGCCTCGGTGGCGATGCCATGCTCGGCGTGGAAGGCGCGCAGCTCGGCCTGCTGGAAGGTCGGGTGCAGCTCGACCTGGTTGACGACGGGCGCCCGTCCGCTGGCGTCGATGATCCGTTGCAGGTGATCGATGCTGAAGTTCGAGACCCCGATCGACCGGGCGACGCCGTCGGCGTGCAGATCGCAGAGCGCGTGCCAGCTCTCGACGTAGAGGTCCTGGTCGGGCAGCGGCCAGTGGATCAGGTAGAGGTCGATGGAGTCGTACCCGAGCCGGTCCAGGCTCTCGCGCAGCGCCTGCCTGGGCTTGTCGCGGCCGTGGTCGCCGTTGCCGAGCTTCGTCGTGACGAACAGGTCGGAGCGGGCCAGCTGGCTGCGGGCGGTCGCCTCGCCGACGCCGGCCTCGTTGCCGTACATCGCCGCCGTGTCGATCGCGCGATAGCCGGTGGTCAGGGCCCTCTCGACGACCGACGCGGTGTCGCCCGGCGGGATCTGGAAGACGCCGAAGCCCAGCCGCGGGATCTCGTAGGAGTCTGAAAGCTCGAGTGTGGAGGTCATGGGCATCATCTTCCCGCGGACGCGAGGGCGTACGCTGAGACGGCAGTGGCGACCGACGAACCAGCGCCGGACATCGACCTCGTCGCGGCGGCGCTGCGCGCCGACGCCGGCGACGCCGCGACGTTCGTGGAATCCCTGGCGACCAAGCTGCAGGCGGCGCTCCCCGGCGCGGTCGACGTCGAACGCCGCCGCGACGGCCTGTTCGGGGCCAAGCGGGTCAGCCGGATCTCGCTGCGAGCGGGCGACGAGCGGCTCGAGCTGCGGACGCGTTCGGGAAGCATCGAGTGCAGCCGCGCGCGGTTGTCGGGCGGGATCGTGCTGCGCTCGGAGACGCTCGACACCGACGACTGGCTGCGCGCCCTCAGCCGGGCGCTCTCAGACCAGGCACGCCGCAACCAGACAACCCGGCAGGCGCTGCAGCGGCTGCTGATGAGCTAAGGAGGACCGCCGATGCCGCTGTTCAGAGGACGCGACGACGACGACCCGCAGGCGGCGCAGGAGCCGGTGGCGCCCGCGGAGGCGCCGCACGCGGGGGCCTACGATTCGGGCTCGTTAGCCGGCATCCCGGCGTCCGGGCGCGAGCGGATCCAGCGGATGAAGCAGGAGGTGCAGCGCGGCTTCTTCACCTCCGACCTGTCGGTCAACGAGTTCCTGCTCGTCAAGGAGTCGGGCTTCGAGCCGCTCGGCCTCGTGCTCGGCAGCTCGATCTACCACATCGGCTATCAGCAGGCCGCCTGGAACCAGAACCAGGAGATGGGGGTGCTGACCCAGGCGATGTACCACGCCCGCGAGCTGGCGATGACCCGGATGGAGGAGGAGGCCGACCAGCTCAGCGCCGACGGCGTCGTCGGCGTGCGGCTCGACATTGGGCGCTACGAGTGGGGCGCCGACCTCGCCGAGTTCATCGCCGTCGGCACGGCGGTCAAGCACCGGGAGGGCCAGCTGCACCGGGCGCCGACCGGGCGGCCGTTCACCTCGGACATGAGCGGCCAGGACTTCGCCACCCTGTTGCGCGCCGGCTACCGTCCGGCGGGGCTGGTGATCGGCAACTGCGTCTACCACGTCGCCCGCCAGGGGATGCTCGCCTCGCTCAAGCAGATCGGGCGCAACGTCGAGATGCCCAACTTCACCCAGGCCCTGTACGAGGCCCGCGAGCTCGCGATGGAGCGGATGCAGACCGAGGCCGACGAGATGCAGGCCGAGGGCATCGTCGGCGCTCGGATCATCGAGCGCAGCCACGGCTGGGGCTCGCACGTGATCGAGTTCTTCGCGATCGGCACCGGCGTGGTCTCGACGAGCACCGAGCACGTCATCGACAGGCCGGCGCTCGTGCTCCCGCTCCAGGGCTGACCGTGCGCCCGCTCCACGGCTGACCCCCGATGCCCGACGTCGAGATCCGGCCGCAGCGCTATCGCGACGATCGCCCGCCGGAGTACTTTCACCGCTTCCACGTGCGCGCGCGCGCCCACGAGCCCGAGGCCAGGGTCTACGAGGTGGTGCGGATGATCACCGTCCTGTACGCGCTGGCCGCGTTTCGCGCGCGCGCCATCGGCTCGGAGAACGTGCCCGCCGGACCGCTCATCCTCGCGCCCAACCACGCCTCGTTCATGGATCACTTCTTCGCTGGGGCCTTCATCCGGCGGCGGGTCCAGTTCATGGCCAAGTCGCAGCTGTTCGCGTCCGGGCCGCCGCAGTGGATCTTTAGCCACGGCGGCGTGTTCCCGGTGCGCCGCGGCAGCCACGACGAGGAGGCGTTCGTCACCGCGGCCGCGGTGCTGCGCCGCGGCGGCACGGTCGGCATGTACTGCGAGGGCGGGCGCTCGCGCACGGGTGCGATGGCCGATGTGGCCAAGCCCGGGATCGGGCGCCTGGCGCTCGACTCGGGCGCGCCGATCGTCCCGGTGGCGATCCTCGGCTCCCATCAGGTCCGCAACTGGAAGCGGCTGCGCTTCCCGAAGGTGATCGTCCGCTACGGCGAGCCGTTCCGCTTCGACGCGATCCCCGACTCGTCGCGCGAGCAGCAGCAGGCGGTCGCCGATCTCGTGCTCGCGCGGATCCGCGCCATGCACGACGAGCTCGCGGCGCTCGGCGCACGTGGGGCGATGCGCGCCGCGCGCCGCCCCCCGACGTTTCCCTAGCGCAGAGCCATACGCTCCGGCGCACGCTCGACACGCGAGAAAGGAACCGCTATGAATGACACAACGCCGGGGCCGGACAACTCGCCCAGCCAGGCGGTGAGCGCCCAGGTGTCCCCGCAGAACCGGCTGGACAGGATCCTCGGGGTCGTCCCGCGCGCCCTGTCCAGCCACGCGCACATCATCTTCCTCGGGGCGCTCGGCGTGTACCTCGTCATCCTCCCACTGCTGGGCGTGAACGTCAGCGCCAAATCCGAGCTGATCGGTGGCAACTACACCAACGTCACGTCAGACCTCGGCGCATGCATCGCGGCCGGCCTGACGGTCCATCTCGTCGTGCGGGACCGCAGACGCAGCCAGGAGCTGCACGAGCTGTTCGCCAAGGTGCACGAGCGCCACGACGAGCTCGAGCAGGAAATCCGGCGCGCTCGCGCGGCCGCCGAGCGCACCGAGGCCGTCACCAAGCACGATCGCCGGTGACCGGCCCTAGCTTCCGAGCTGGGCGAAGAACGTGTAGAGGACCATCGCGGTCACGACGAGCACGAACGCCCGCAGCGCCCAGAGGCCGGCGCTCGCGCGCCGGCTGAGCTGCGCCCGGGGGACCGGTCGGGACTTGTCGATCACGAGCTGGTCGGGCTCGAGGAACATGATCAGCTGCTCGTCGTGGTGCGGCTGCCGGCTGCCGGTGGTGCGGATCGTCGGCTGGGTGTCCTCGGGCATCAGTGGATGAGGTGAACGGTCTGCAGGAACGAGTCGATCCCGTAGGCGGCGCCGCAGGCGGATACGAACGCGACGATCGCGAGCGCGAGCTTGTTGATCGTCGCCGTGTTGGCCCACCGGCCCATCAGCTCGCGGTCGTTGCCGAGCATGATCATGAACACCAGCGTGACCGGCAGCAGCACGGTCGCGAGCACGTTGGCGTTGAGCGAGATCGACAGTAGAGGCGCTCCGGGGATCAGGATGATCGCGGCCGCGATCAGCGCGACCGAGACGTTGGCGCCGTAGAACAGCGTCGCTCCGCGGGGGGAGTTGTTGAAGCTGCTGGCCCGGCCGATGCATTCGCCGGCGGCGTAGGCGGTGCTGGCGGAGATCGTCAGCACGGCCACCGCGCCGGCTTCGATCAGCCCGAGCGCGAAGACGGACGCGACCCCGCCGCCCGCCACCGTGCGCAGCGCCCCGGGGAAGCCCGCCCCGGCGAGCCCCTGGATGTTCGCACCGTTGTGGGTGGCAAGCACGGCGCCGGCGATCAGCGCGCCGCATCCGAACAGCGCGGCGAGCGCGCCGCCGGCGACGGTGTCGATCCGGCCGTGCTTGAGGTCGTCCGGGGTCATGCCCTTGTCGGCGGAGGCGCTCTGCTGGAAGAACACCATCCATGGGGTGACGGTCGCGCCGATCGTCGAAGCGAGCAGCAGCAGCAGCGTGTTGAAGCTGCCACCCGGGAAGGGAGAGAAGGTCGCGATCGAGTGGCCGACGCTGCCCCAGTTCGGGCCGGCCATGATCGCGGCGAGGAGGAACAGGCCGTTGAAGATCGCCAGGCCGAGCGCGATCCGCTCCCAGCGCCAGTAGCGCCCACCGCTCATCGTGAACAGCACGAGCACGATGCCGAGCGCGGCGGCGAGACCGGCGCCGATATGGAAGTAGGCGAGGCCGACCCTGATCGAGACGAACTCGGCGATCAGGGTGACGAGGTTGGTGAACAGCAGATCGCCGGCGGCAAACCAGCCCCACACCGACCCGAAGCGCTGCAGCACCAGCTGACCGTAGCCGCGGTGGGTGACCGCGCCGACGCGCATGCACATCTCCTGGCAGACGATCGCCATCGCGAACGTCACGACGATGAACGGCAGGAAGAACCCGTACCCGTAGGTCGCGCCGGTGGTGGCGTAGGAGATCATGCTGGGACCATCGTTCTCGCCCAGCATCGCCAAGATCCCCGGGCCGACCAGCAGCCACAGCAGATACCACCGCCGCCGGTGGTGCCGGGCGCGGTGCACCCGCGCGCGGTCTTCGGAGCGGACGGCGTCCTCGGAGGTCAGCGGCGGCCGCGGGGCTGCGACGGCCCCGGACGCCGAGACCTGCGGCTCCACCGGCGGCGTCATCGGCCTCGCTCCTCGCGGGCGTTGCCCGCAACCGGTTCTGCTGTCAGCACAAATCCAAGTTTAGGCGCAGCTGATTTCGATTGTCAACCGGCCAAGAAATTTGCTCAGGCGCATGCGACGATCGGCCTGCTGCACGGTGGAGGTATCGAGCCCGCGACGCGGGTGGACCGGGGGAGCGTTCACGGGCTTGAGTCGAGCCCTTCATCGTGAGCGTGGGGCGCTCATCGGCGATCACACCCTCACGACCGTTCGCGCAGCCAGTCGCCGACGTCGCGCAGGACGGCGTCGCGCTCGGGCTCGGCGAGGACCTCGTGGTAGAAGCCGGGGTAGCCGTGGATCGTCAGGTCGGACGCGCCGATGCGCGCGGCGAGCATCCGGCTGCCCGCGGGGGGCACGACGCGGTCGGACATGCCGTAGAGGATGAGGGTCGGCACCTCGATTTGCCCGACCCGCTCGGGAAACCGCTCGATCGCGTCGGCCGCGCGGGCGAGGGTGCGCGCGGGCAGCCGGCCGTGGTGGACGAGCGGGTCGGCGCGATAGGCGCGGACGACGTCGGGGTCGCGGCAGACGAGCGTCGGGTCGACGCCGATGAGCGGCGCGCCGGGCGCGAGCGCCGACAGCAGCCGGCCGATCGACCGCAGCGCGGCCGACGCCTCGATCGCCGCGAACGGGCCCGACAGCACGAGGCCGGCGAGGCGATCCTGATGGGCGAGCGCGTACTGGACCGCGATCGCGCCGCCGAGGCTGTGGCCGAGCAGGAACCGCCGCACCCGCGGATGCGCGGCGGCGGCCATCGTCACGAGGCGGTCGACGTCGGCGACGGCGTCGTCGATCTCCAATCGCGCCCGGGGCCCGTCCGAGCGGCCGTGGCCGCGGTGATCGAGCGCGAACACGGCGAAGGCCGCGTCGGTCAGGCACTCGGCGATGTGCTCATAGCGTCCCGAGTGCTCGCCGACCCCGTGGGCGATGACCACGACGCCGCGCGCGGCGTCGGCATCGGGTGCCCACGACCGCCAGAAGATCTCACCGCCGCGGGTTCCGGCGAACCGGCCGCTGCGGCGGATCACCGACCTAGCTCGATCTGCAGTGGAGGTTGAGGCTTGGCCTCGTGGTCGACCTGAAGCGTCGTGTGGCTGACCCCGAAGCGCTCGCCGACGAGTCGTTGCAGCGAGCGGCGGAGCTCGTGACAGTCCTCGTCTGGGCGGACGACGACATGGGCGGACAGCGCGGGGAAGCCCGAGGTGACCTCCCACACGTGTAGGTCGTGGACCTCGACGACGCCGGGCTGGCGAGCAAGCTCGCGGCCGATCTCGTCGGGGTCCAGCCCCGCCGGGGCGGCCTCCATGAACACCCGGCCGGAGGCGACCACCAGCCCGTAGCCCGCCCACACGAGCAGCCCGGCGATGATCAGCGAGGCGATCGCGTCGGCACGCTCGAAGCCCGTGGCGAGGATCACCCCGGCGGCCACTGCGGTCGCGATGAAGCCGTAGAGATCGGTGAGCAGATGGCGATACGAGCCCTCGACGTTGAGGCTGCGCCGGCCGCCCGGCGAGCCGCCGGCGACGATCCGGGTCGCGGCGGCGTTGACGACGATGCCGGCGAGCGCGACGATCAGCACCGGCGTCGCGTCGACCGTCGGAGGGGAGACGAGGCGGCGGATGGCGTCGATGATGATCAGCGACGAGAGGACGAGCAGGGTGACGCCGTTGGCCTGGGCGGAGAGGATCTCCGCGCGCCCGAGGCCGTAGGTGAGCGCGCCGCGCGGGGGGCGCTGCGCGAGCCGGGCGGCGGCGAGCGACATCGCAAGCGCAACGGCGTCGGTGAGCATGTGGGCGGCGTCGGAGAGGAGCGCGAGCGAGGAGGCGAGCACGCCGGCGACGACCTCGGCGAGCATGAAGGCGAGGATGAGGATGAGCGCGGCGCGGAGCGCGCCTCGCTCGGTGTCGCGCGACGGCCCATGCGAGTGGCCCGGAGCCGCGCCGCCACCACCGTGACCGTGATCGTGGCCGTGACCGCGACCGCCGCGGCCCCCGGAAGTTCCGGCCATCAGTTGACCGACGGGTCGGGCGGCATCCGGGCGACGAGCGCGTAGCTGCCGCCCTTGCGGGTCAGCACCGAGGGCCACAGCTCGTCGGGGTTCTCGGAGAACGCGTCCTGGCGCTGGGCGGGCTCGAGGATCCAGTCGCCGCGCTCCAGCTCTGAGTCGAGCTGCCCGGGGCCCCAGCCGGCGTGGCCGACGAACGCCCGCCCGCGCCGCACCCCGCCGGCGGGGTCGGGGCGGGCACCGCCGGCGAGCACGCCGACGTCCTCGAACGCGACGAGCGCGGCGTGCTCGGTGTCCTCGAACTCGGCGAGCACGATGAGCGCCGACGGCTGGACCGGGCCGCCGATGAACAGCGGATCGTCGCCGTCGAACAGGGGATCGAGCGCGGACGCGGCCTCGCCGATGGTCGCCTCGGAGCGACGGTTGAGCACGAGCCCGAGTGCCCCCTCCTCGGAGTGCTCGACGATCAACACGACGGTGCGCCAGAAGTGCGGGTCCGCCAGTTCGGGACCAGCGATCAGCAGCTGGCCGCGCGTCGAGTCCATGGGGGGCGAGCGTACTGAATGGCGCGCGCGCCAGACGCGGCTGTAGGGTGGTGGTGTCATGGGACCAGCGGGGGGGCGGGGGCGATGAGCTCACCGGGGGAGCCGACTCCGCCCGCGCCCGCCCCGGAGCTGGCAATCCGGCTGACCAGCGTCGACGAGCTGTTCGCGCCGCTCGACGCCCGTCCCCCGGCGCAGCGGGCGATCAGCGACGAGGTCCGGCTCAGCCTCCTGGATCAGTGGGACGTCGTCCGCGACGCGCGCCGGCGCCCCCGGGGCGCGCCGCCGCCGACGCTCGAGCTGCAGGCTCCTGCGGGCGAGCGAGCGGCCGTCGACGAGGCCGCGTGCGCGACGGCGCTCCGGGCCGACCTGCGCCACCACGCCGGCACGATGCGCGCGTCCGCGCCGCTGTCGCACCGCGATCGGATCTCCACTCGCGCCGGGGTCGTCATCTTCCTGCTCTCGATCGCGGTCTCGTCGCTGATGCTCCGCGAGGCGACCGGCGTGCTTGTCGACGGGGTCTCGCAGGGGATCGTCGTCGTCGGCTGGGTCGCGCTGTGGGCACCCGCGACCCGGTGGGGGGTCGACGCGGTCACCCATCACTTCGCCCGGCGGCGCTATGCCGAGCTGGCCGAGCTCGACGTGCGGTGGCGATGGCGCCCCGCGCCCGCGGAGCGCGCGCGGCATCATGCCGATCGATGAAGGCTCATCATCACCACGGTCCGCGGCTCCGGTGACCGCCACCGCGACCGAGCGCCGCCGGCAGATCCTCGACGCCGCGGTGCGCGTGTTCGCCCGCCAGGGGTTCCACACCTGCCGCGTGTCGGACATCGCCGAGGAGGCCGGCGTCGCCTACGGCCTCGTCTACCACTACTTCTCCTCCAAGGACGAGATCCTCGACACGCTGTTTCTCGAGCGCTGGGACGCGATGCTCGCGGCGATCGCCCAGGCGGACGCCTCGGGCCGCCCGGCGCCGGCCCAGCTTGCGGCGATCGCGGGCTTCATCGTGGACTCCTACCGCCACGACCCGGAGCTGATGAAGGTCATCATCGTCGAGGTCACCCGGGCCGCGAACACGTTCGGTCGCACCCATCTGGCGAGGATCCGCGACGCCTATGCGGGGATCGCCGCGATCGTCGCCCGCGCCCAGGCCGACGGGGTCTTCCGCGCAGACGTCACGCCCGAGTTCGCCGCCCAGGCGTTCTACGGCGCCGTCGAGCAGGTGCTGACCGGCTGGATCTTCGAGAGCACGGCGGTGGCGCCCGCCGAGCTGGAGGGGGCCAAGCGGATGATCACCGAGACGATCTGCAACGGCTTGGTCGGCCGCCGGGCCGGCGACCGGTGAGTCTGCTTGAATCCGCTTGATGATGACCGAGAGCCCCCTCGTCAAGCGCCTGATCTGGTCCGGACTGGTGGCCGGGATGGGCGCGCTCGCGAGCCTCGTGGCCACGCGCGTGGCGGCCATGATCTACCTGCGCGTGTTCGGCGAAGAGCCGCCTGAGTGACCGACCAGCCACCATCGCCGGGCGCGGTTTCGACGTCGCCCGCGCCCGATCCGCCGCCCGCGGTGGCCGCCTCGGTGCGCGGCGAGGCGGCCGGCGGCCGGGCGTCGGCGCAGCCGCCGTCCGGACCGCTCGCCGATGTCCAGAAGCTGGCTGATGAACGACCCGAGGTGGCCGTCGGGGCGGCGTTCGGCGGCGGACTCGTCCTGGCCATGATCCTCCGGCGCCTTGCCCGCTGACCCCCGCCCCAGCCGCGACACGCTCGGAGCCGCCGTCTCGCAGGCCTCCGAGAAGGTCTCGCTGCTCGTCCGCGAGGAGATCGAGCTCGCCAAGGCCGAGGTCACGACGAAGGTCTCGAGCCTCGCGCGCGGCGCCGTCGCGGTCGCCGTCGGCGCGGTGTTCGGCGTGTTCGGGCTCATCTTCGTGCTGCTGACGATCGCGACCGTCCTGGACAGCATCCTCGGTTCCAAGTGGCTGGGCTTCGCGATCGTCATGGTCGCGCTGCTGCTGGCGACGGCGATCGTGTTCCTGTTCGCGTGGCGCAAGCTGAAGGTCGGGGCGCCGAAGCCCGAGATGGCGATCGACGAGGCCAAGAAGATCCGCGCCACCGTGCAGCCCGGGGCCGAACGCTGATGGCGACGCGGACCCCGGAGGAGATCCGCAACTCGATCGAGCGCAACCGTCAGGACCTCGGGACGGCGGTCGAGCAGGTGCGCGTCGAGGTCGCCAAGCTCGCCGATTGGCGCTCACAGCTGCGCGCCAACCAGCAGCCGGCGCTGATCGGCGCCGCCGTCGCGGGGTTCGTGATCGGCGGCGGGGTCGCCGCCCTCGGGGCGCTGGTCTTCGGCCGCCGCCGCGGGCGCCGCTAGCGCCACCGCTGACGCTGGCGTCGGCGCCCCGGTGCGGGGGTTGCGATGGCCCGGGGGCCCGGGCCCGGACCACCGCTGGTGCGGCTAGCGCCCCGGTGCGGGGGTTGCGATGGCCCGGGCGCTCGGGCCCGGACCACGTAAACCAAGATTCTCAGCTACAGCCGGTTCTCGATCGTCATCGGCGCCGACCGCACGGCGGGCGGCTCGGGCTCGGCCGCCGCCGGGGCCGCCTCGATGCCGAGCGTCTGGGCGAGCTCGCCCGACTGGTACATCTCGGAGACGATGTCGCAGCCGCCGACCAGCTCGCCGTTGACGAACAGCTGGGGGATCGTCGGCCACTGCGAGAGGGCCGAGAGCTCCTGGCGGATCCGGGGATCGGGCAGGATGTCGACGGCCGCGTACTGTGCGCCGAGGGACTGCAGGATGGCGACGGTGCGGGCCGAGAAGCCGCACGCGGGGGCCTCGGGGTTGCCCTTCATGAACAGGATCACGGGGTTCTCGGAGATCGCCTCCGAGATCGCGTCGCGCATCGGGTTGGACGTTTCGTCGCTCATCGAGCCTCCTCTACTTGCGATGGCTGGATCTGGATGGAGAGGGCGTGGATCCGGTCCCCGAGCTCGTCGCCGAACACGTCGTAGACGAGCCGGTGCTGCGCGATACGGGTCTTGCCGTCGAACGCGGGTGCGCGGACCACGGCGTTGAAGTGGTGGCCGTCCCCGGTCACGGTGGCCACGGCGCCGGGGATTCCCGACTCGATCCGTTCCTTGAGCTCCTCTGGAGTTGCGGACACGTCTGAAGCGTAGCGAGAGGCCATGGCTATACTTCCGAAAGTAATGATCACTCTCACCGACAAGGGTGCCGAGAAGGTCCGCGAGTTCCTCGCCACCCAGAACGGGGTCGTCGAGACCGCCGGCCTGCGAGTCGGCGTGCGCGGCGGCGGCTGCTCGGGCTTTCAATATGCGCTTGCCTTCGACGAGCAGCGCGACGGGGACGAGGTGTTCGAGGACAAGGGGATCCGCCTGCTGGTCGATCGCCCGAGCCTTCCCTACGTGCGCGGCTCGGTGATCGACTTCGTCGACGGCCTCCAAGGGGCGGGCTTCAAGGTCGACAATCCCAACGTCACCGCTGCCTGTGGCTGCGGCTCCTCGTTCCGCGTCGCGGACGAGGAAGAGGTGTCCGCGGTCTAGCGCCGCGTCAGCGGTCTAGCGCCGCGTCCGCCTCACGCGGAGATCGACATCGCCGCGCCGTCGAGGGCGCCGAGCGCGCGCTGCACCGAGCACGCGATGCAGGTGAAGGTTGGCGTGTCGCGGGCCGTGAACGCGCTCGACTCGGTCGTGCGCAGCCGCTGGACGAGGTCGAGGAAGTCGGCCGGGTCGTCGGTCTCGAAGGCGACGACGAACTCCTGGTCATCGAGGCCGAACGAGTAGCTCGTGTTCAGGTCTACCGAGGGGTATTCGCGCCCCACCCGAATGTGCTCCTGCATGATCCGCCAGCGCTCGTCGGAGGAGAGCAGGTACCACTGCCGCGTCTTGACGAACGGATAGACGAACAGGTACCTGCCGTGGGCGGGTCGAACTTCGAGGCGGGACTCGTCGGAGTACTCCGACTCCTTGGTCATCGCCAGCAGCGAATAGGGAACCGTGCACCACTTCATCAGCCCCGACTGCGCGAGGACGACGTGGAACTCGTGGATGCGCTCGAGGTTCTGCGCCTGGCTGAGCAGCAGCAGATCGGCGTCGCCGCGCGTTCCCACGAGCGAGAACGCGCGCAGCAGGTGCCCGTCGGCGAAGTCCTCGCAGGCGGCGATGAACTCGCGCTTGTCGGCGGCGCGCTGCTCGTCGTCGAGCCGCCGCCAAGCCGGATCGACCTGCAGGAACGTGTACTTCACGAACTGGCGCACCCGCATCCCAGCGATGATAGGCGAAGCCGAAACCGGTCCTCGACCTTGGGGTAGAAGATACAGTAAGCATGATGAGGATCGCGCTGGTGTCCCCGTATTCGTGGACGTATCCGGGCGGCGTCACCCGGCACATCGAGGCGCTGGCCGAGCGCTTCATCGCCGACGGCCACCACGTCCGGGTGCTCGCCCCCTACGACCCCCTCGACCTCGTGTCCGCCGCGCTGCATCGCGGCGCCGGCCCGCAGCCGGTGGTCGCGCCCGACTACCTGATCTCGCTCGGGCGCACCGTCGGGATCAGGGCCAACGGCGCGGTCTCGAACCTCTCGGTCACGCCGACCGGGGTGGCGAGGCTCGGCTCCGAGCTGCGCGTCGGCGGCTACGACGTCGTCCACATCCACGAGCCCGTCGCCCCGCTGGCCGGCTGGGTGGCCGCCGAGTGGGCCGGCCGCCCGCTCGTCGGCACCTTTCACTCCTTCTCGGAGAACCGTCTGACCAACGGCATCGGGATCGCGATGGGCGCTCGCTGGATGCTCAACCGGCTCCACGTGCGGATCGCCGTCTCTGAGGCGGCGGCGTGGACCGGACGTCGCTTCTTCGGCGGCCACTACCGCGTCATCCCCAACGGGGTGCACATCGAGTCGGCATTGCCCGCCCACCACGACGCGGCACGCGCCGATTGCCTCCGCGTCGTGTTCGTCGGCCAGTCGGTGCAGCGCAAGGGCCTGCCGCTGCTGCTGCGCGCCTTCGAGGCGCTCCGCGAGCACATCCCGTGCGAGTTGACCGTCATCGGATCGACCCACGACGAGCTCGCGCCGCTGCTGATGGACGACCACGGGGTCCGCGTGCTCGGCAAGGTCGACGATGAGCGCAAGCGCGCCGAGCTCGCCGACGCCGACCTGCTGTGCGCGCCCTCGCTGCGCGGCGAGTCGTTCGGGATGGTCCTGACCGAGGCGTTCGCCGCGGGCACCCCCGTGGTCGCCTCGGACATCGCCGGCTATCGCGACGTCGTCCGCGACGGCGTCGACGGGGTGCTCGTGCCCGCCGGGGACCCGCAGGCGCTTGCGGAGACGCTGCGCGACCTGTGGGAGGAGCCCGAGCGCCGCGAGCGGATGGCGCGCGCGGCGCGCGAGCACGTCGAGCGCTTTGCCTGGCCCCGCATCGCCGGCGAGGTGATGACCGCCTACGAGGACGCGATCGCCGTCGGCGAGCCGCGGACCCTTGGGACGCGGGTCGCGGTCGGCATCGGCCTGCGCTCCGCCGATCTGGCGCCCCACGTGCCGGCGCGACGGCTGCCGAGCCTCGAGCCGTCGGCACCCGACCAGCGAGGGGCCAACCCGTGGATCTCGGCCGCCCGGCGTGCGGCCCTGGCCGCGGTGTCGCTCGGCGCGCTGCTGCTCGCCGTCCTGGCCCTGAACCAGATCGGGCTGCAGAGCATCGCCGCGGCGCTGCTCGCCTCGAGCCCCTCGTTCGTCGTGCTCGGGCTCGCGCTCATGTGCACCGCGATGGTCCTGCGCGCGGTCTCCTGGCACTCGATCCTGAAGGCCGCGCTGCCCGCGGTCCGGGTGCGATTGTCCGACGCCATGCAGGGCACCTTCATCGGCGTGCTCATGTCCTCGACGCTGCCGGCGCGGCTCGGGGAGCCGTCGCGCGCGCTCATCGTCGCGCGGCGCACGGGGCGCCCGCGCGAGCACCTGCCGATCGTGCTCGGCACGCTTGTCTCCCAGACCCTGTTGAACATCGTCGCCCTGGCGATCCTGGGGACGGTCATGTTCTCGTCGGTCGACCTCTTCGACGGCCATCAGAACGCGCTGCTCATAGCGGCGATCGTCCCGCTGGCGCTGCTCGCGCTCGTGCTGCTGGCGCCGCTCGTGCTGCGCGGCGCGGCCCGGGAGCGGTTCGGTCGCGTCTCGGGCCTGCTCGTCCAGGCCCGCCGGGGGATGACGCGGGTGCGCGCGGGACTGGCGGTGTTCGTCAACTGGCGGCTCGGTGGCGTGGCGGCCGTCGCGCAGCTCGGCGCCTGGGCGCTGCAGTGGGTGTCCTGCTACGTGCTGCTCGTCGCCCTCGGCCTCGCCCACCAGGCCGGCCTCGGGGCCGCGGCGGCGGTCCTGTTCGCGGTCAACGTCACCGCGGTGCTGCCCGCCACCCCGGCCAACCTCGGCGTGTTCCAAGCGGCGTGCGCGGCGGTGCTGCACACCGGCTGGCACGTCGGCTTCGGCACCGGGGTCGCGTTCGGCGTCATCCTGCAGGCCGTCGAGGTCGCCACCGCGCTGCTCATGGGCACGCCCGCCCTGCTCAAGGAGGGCATGTCGTGGCGCGAGGTCCGGCTGCGGACGATGCACGCCGCGCCGGTCAAGCTGCCCGCCCGCTCGCGGACCGCCCGGGGCGGAGGCGAGCTGACGCGGACCTAGCGAGCCCTCGGGCTCGCGGTACGCTCGCACGTCAGAAGCCGCAGCTGGTCAGATCGCGGGGGTAGCGGCCGATCATCACGCGATTGGGGCGGTTCATCCTAAGCTGCCCGTGTGAGATCTTGGCATCTCTCCGATCGCGACGGCAGCGGCCGGGACCGCGTGCGCGAGGGCTCGTGACCGCGGCCGTCGCTCGCACCGAACCGCCGCGTCTCGGACGGCGGATCGTCGCGCTCTTCACGCCCCATCGGCGGCCGCTGCTCGGGATCGTGGCGATGATCCTCACGACCTCGGTGCTGAGCGTGATCAGCGCGCTCCTCGTCCGCCGGGTGTTCGACGACGCGCTGTTCGTGCGCGGCGGGCCGGACCTCGTGGCGCTGTACCCGCTCGTGGCCGCGCTGATCGCCATTCCGATCGCCAACGGCGTCCTGAACGTCGCGCAGACCTACCTGACCGAGGTCGTCGGCAACCGGGTGCTCCAGGACCTCCGCGACCGGTTGTTCGCGCATCTCGAGCGGCTGTCGCTGGCCTTCTACACCGAGACGCGGTCGGGCGAGGTGCAGTCGCGGTTGGCCAACGACGTCGGCGGCGTGCAGACGACGATCACGAGCACCGCCTCCTCGGTCGTCTCCAACCTCGTCACGCTCGTCTCCTCGGTGGTGGCGATGCTGCTGCTCTCGCCGCTGCTGACGGTCATCTCGCTCGCCGTGACCCCGGTGTTCGTCGTGATCAGCCGCCGGGTCGGCGCCTCGCGCCGCGTGGCCCGGCGCGAGGCGCAGGCGTCGCTGGCGACGATGGGGTCGATCACGCAGGAGACGCTCTCGGTGTCGGGGATCCTGCTCGCCAAGGTCTTCGGCCGCCAGCAGCACGAGGTCAGGCGCTACGAGGCCGAGAACGCGCGCCAGGCCGACCTGCAGGTCCGCCAGGCGATGGTCGGCCGCGGGTTCTTCGCGATCACCCAGGCGTTCTTCGGCATCAGCCCGGCGCTCGTCTACCTCGTCGCCGGCCTGCAGGGCGACCGCAGCGGCGCGCTGTCGGCGGGGACGCTCGTCGCCTTCACGACGCTGCAGACGCGGTTGCTGATGCCGATCAACCAGTTGCTGCAGGTCTCGGTCGACGTCCAGTCGTCGCTCGCGCTGTTCGGTCGCATCTTCGAGCTCATCGACCTGCGGCCGGCGATCACCGACCGCCCCGGCGCCCTGACGCTCTCGGCCGCCGAGATCCGCGGCGAGGTGCAGCTGCGCGAGGTCGGCTTTCGCTACGGCGGCGGCGAGCGGAGCGGCGCGCGCGCGCCCGAGGCCGCGCTGCGCGACGTGTCGATGGCGATCGGCCCGGGGCAGCTCGCCGCGCTCGTCGGACCGTCGGGGGCGGGCAAGACGACCATCTCCTATCTCGTGCCCCGCCTCTACGACGTCGACGCGGGCGCGGTGCTGATCGATGGCCACGACGTGCGCGACCTCGCCGCCTCGACGATCGCCGGCGCGGTCGGCGTCGTGACTCAGGAGAGCTACCTGTTCGGCGGCACCGTCGCCGACAACCTGCGCTACGGCCGGCCCGAGGCGACCGACGACGAGGTCGTCGCCGCCGCCCGGGCGGCCTTCATCCACGACCGCATCATGGCGCCGGACGACGGCTACCAGACCCTCGTCGGCGAGCGGGGCTACCGCTTCTCCGGCGGCGAGCGCCAGCGGCTGGCGATCGCGCGCGTCATCCTCGAGGACCCGCCGATCCTCATCCTCGACGAGGCTACCTCGGCGCTCGACACCGAGTCCGAGCGAATCGTCCAGCGCGCGCTCGAGGACCTCATTCGCCGGCGCACGACGATCGCCATCGCCCACCGCCTCTCGACCATCCGCCGCGCCGATGTCATCTTCGCGCTCGAGGCGGGGCGCGTCGTCGAGCACGGCACCCACGACGAACTGCTCGCCCACGGCGGCCTCTACGCCCGCCTCTACGACGAGCAGTTCGGCGACGGGGCGATCGAGGCCCACTGCGCCGACGGGGTGATCCTCGCCAGCGGCCGCTGCTGCAAGCCGTCGATGCGCCCGGGGCGCGGCGGCTATGACGGCTATGACGGCTATGACGGCTATGACGGTCGCCACGGGCGCGGCGGCGCCGGCGGGCGCGGCGGCGCCGGCGGGCGCGACGGCGCCGGCGGGCGCGACGGCGCCGGTGGGCGCGGCGGACGACGTGGGCTCGCGCCCGGGCCGGCCCCGGATCCGGCCCTCGAGCCGGCGCCAGACCCGGTCGCCGAGCTCCCCGCGGAGCTGCGGACCGCGCTGCGCGCCTGACAGTGACTCAACTGACACGCCGCGTCACTCACGGGTGACACCTTTCCTGCCACGCTCGCGGAATGGGAGAGGCGGGGCGAGAAACCGACGCTGAGCGTCGGTTGGATGCCCAGCTTGCCGTGGTGGCCGCGTGCCAGCATGGGATCCTGACGCTGGCGGATCTCACCGCGCTCGGGTGCAGTGAGCGGGCGGTGCACCGACGCGCCGCCGTCGGCCGCCTGCATCGGCTCCACCGGGGCGTATACGCGCTCGTGCCGGCGTCGCTGGTCAGCGCTCGGGGCCGGGACCTGGCGGCCGTCCTGGCCTGCGGACCGAGCGCGGCGCTTTCGCACCGCTCCGCCGCCGAGCTGCACGGGCTGCGATCGAGCACCCGGGCGACGGTCGAGGTGATCGTGCCCGGTCGCAGCACCCATGGTCACCTCGGGATCGAGGTCCATCGCTCGGTGAATCTGACGGCGCAGGACATCACCCGCGTCGACGGCATCCCCGTCACCACGGTCTCCCGCACGCTGGTCGACCTCGCGGCGGGGGTGCCCGGCCGCCAGCTCGAGCGCGCCCTCGATCAGGCCGAGGTGCTGCGCATCTTCGACCTCGACGCCCTGCTCGACCAGATCGAGCGCAACCGCACCACCCGAGCCGCACATCGGCTCGCCGCGACGCTCGAGCGCCACGTCGCGGGATCGACCGTCACCCGGTCAGAGCTCGAGGAGTGGTTCCTCGCGCTGTGCCGGGACGCCGGCCTGCCGGCGCCCGAGGTCAACGCCTACGTCGACCCCGGCGACGGCGCGCCGGGTCTGCGCCCGGACTTCGTCTGGCGCCAGGCGGCGGTCGCGGTCGAGGTCGACGGCGCGGCGACCCACCTCACCCGCGCGGCGTTCGAGGCCGACCGGGCCCGAGACCTCCGCCTCGTCGGCGCCGGGTGGCGGGTGCTGCGCGTGACCTGGCGTCAGCTGCACGAGCGCCCGCGCGAGATCGCGGCGACGCTCCGCGCACTGCTGACCCCGGCTCAGGCGGCGGGCTGAAGCGGGGCTCAGGCGGCGGGCTGAAGCGGGGCTCAGGCGGCGGGCTCGAGGCGGTGGGCTGGAGGCGGGGCTCAGGCGGCGGCTGGGGGCGGGGCTCAGGCGGCGGCTGGGGGCGGGGCTCAGGCGGCGGGCTCGAGGCGGGGCTCGCCGGCGGGCGCCTCCGCGGGCTCGGGGTCGGCGTCGGGGAGCGCGGCCCCGCGGGTCGGGTCCTTATCGGTCCCGGCGATGAGCTCGTCGGAGGCCTGGCGGTCGGTACGGGGCAGGGTCCCCGAGCGCATGCCGAAGTAGACCGCCTGGGGGTGGTGGGCGACGATCGCAAGCGTCGACTGCTCGGGCTCGACGGCGTAGCCGCCGGAGAGGCGCAGGCCGATGTCGGGCGCGTCGAGCAGGCGGAAGACCTTCTCGAGCTCGGACTGCTCGGGGCAGGACGGATAGCCCCAGGAGTAGCGTCGGCCCTGGGCGGGCGCGATCCCGAAGTCGGCGCGCACCCGCGCGTGCAGCCACTCGGCCATTCCCTCGGCGGTCTGGACGCCGAGGCCGTGGACGAACAGCTGCTCGGCGAACTCGCCGTCGGACTCGAGCGAGGCCAGCAGCTCGGTGACCTCGTCGCCGGCGGTGACCGCCTGCAAAGCCACCACGTCCGGGCTGCTGCCGATCGGTCGGTAGAAGTCGGACAGGCAGATGCGGTCGTGGCGTGGCTGGCGCGGGAACACGAGGCGCTCGAGCTCGCGAGGGTGGGCGGGGTCGAAGTCCTCGGGGTCCCAGACGATCAGCTCGTTGCCGTCGGCGTTGCACGGGAAGTAGCCGAGCAGCGCGCGCGGGTGGAGATAGTCCTGCTCGCGCCACATCCGCTCAAGGCGGGGCTGGAAGTCCTCGGCCAGCAGCCGGGACCACTCCTCGCCCTTGACGCCGCGCCCGCCCCAGTGCAGCTTGAACAGGACGTGGGTGTCGAGATGGGGGTAGACCTCGTCGAGTTCGACCTCGAGCTCGCGCACGCCCCAGAACGGCGGCTCGGGGACCGGGACGTCGACCGCGGCGGCGCTGCGCACGCTGGCGTCGGTGACATCGGGCGCATCATCGGGCTCGGCGTCGGGTTGCTCGCGCAGGCGCCGGGCGGCGTCCCGGGTCTTGGCCACGAGCGCCTCGCGGGCCTCGTCGTCGATCAGCTGGTCCATCTTGGACAGGCCGTCGAAGGCGTCCTTGCAGTAGAAGACGCCGGGCTCGTAGATCTCGTCGGACTCGGTGCCGTTGGGGTAGAGGATGCGCAGGCCGAAGTTGCGGTTGATCGCCGCCCCGCCGATGAGCACCGGGAACTCGAGCTGGCGCTCGTGCAGCTCCTGGACTGCGGCCGGCATCTGCTTCGAGGTGGAGACGAGCAGCGCGCTCAGCCCGATCGCGGTCGCGTGGTGCGCCACCGCGGCCTCGAGGATCGTCGAGATCGGCACCTGCTTGCCGAGGTCGACGACCGTGTAGCCGTTGTTGGTCAGGATCGTGTTGACCAGCGACTTGCCGATGTCGTGCACGTCGCCGAACACGGTGGCGATGACGACCGTCCCCTTCGTGTAGCCCTCGAGCTTGTCGAGGTAGCGCTCGAGCCGGGCGACCGCCTTCTTCATCACCTCGGCCGACTGCAGGACGAACGGCAGGATGAGCTCGCCGGCGCCGAACTTGTCGCCGACCTCCTTCATCGCCGGGAGCAGCACCGTGTTCAGGGTCGGAACGGCGCCGATCTTCTCCACGCTCGAGTCGATCCACGCCTCGACGCCGTCCTTCTTGCGCCGCAGGATGTGGAAGTGCAGCGCCTCCTCGGGCTCCATGCCCTCGGTCGGGTCCGCCTTGTCGTTGCCGAGGTCGGCCTCGGGTCCCTTGGCCTCGAAGTGCGCGATGAAGCGCTCGAGCGCAACGTCTGAGCGATCGAAGACGAGGTCGTCGGCGAGCTCGCGCTCGTTCTGCGGGATCTCCGAGTAGGGCGTGATGTGGTTCGGGTTGACCATCGCCAGGTCCAGGCCCGCCTCGACGCAGTGGTGCAGGAACACGCTGTTGAGCACCGAGCGAGCCGCCAGGCCGACGCCGAAGCTGACGTTGGAGACCCCGAGCGAGGTCTGCACGCCCGGCAGCTCGCGCTTGACCGCCCGGATGCCCTCGATCGTCGCGATCGCGCTCGGGCGCCACTCGGCGTCGCCGGTGGTCAGCGTGAACGTCAGGCAGTCGAAGATGAGCGCGTCGCGGTGCAGGCCGTGCTCGTCGCAGCAGTACTCGGTGATCCGCCGGGCGATCTCGAGCTTGCGCTCGGCGGTCTTGGCCATCCCGACCTCATCGATCGTCAGCGCGATCACCGCCGCGCCGTGAGCCCTGGCGAGCGGAACGACGCGGTCGAGCTTGTCGCGGCCGGCCTCGAGGTTGATCGAGTTGACGATCGCGCGGCCGGGGATCCGCTGCAGCGCCGCGTCGATCACCTCGGGCTCGGTGGAGTCGACCTGGATCGGCGCCGGCTGGGAGAGCGAGATCCGCTTGACGACCTCGGCCATCTGGTCGGCCTCGTCCGGGCGCTCGGTCAGCGCCACGCAGATGTCGAGCACGTGGGCGCCGCCCGCGACCTGGTCCTCGGCGACGAGCAGCAGGCCATCGTAGTCGTCGGCGAGCAGCATCTCCTTGGCCTTGCGCGAGCCCTGCGAGTTGACCCGCTCGCCGACGAGCGTCGGGCGCGGGTCCTGGACGAGCGGCGTGGCGGCGATCATCGAGCTGACGTGCGCCGGACGGCGCCGCGGGCGCGGCGGCGGCTCGTGGCCGCCGACGCGGTCGACGATCGCCTCGATGTGGGCGGGGGTGGTGCCGCAGCAGCCGCCGACGATCGAGATGCCGTAGCGCTCGACGAACTCGCCGAGCACCTCGGCGAGGGGCCCGGGCTCCTCGGGGAAGATCGTCTCGCCGTTCGGTCCCTGGAGCGGGAGGCCGGCGTTGGGGATGCAGTGGACGGGGACCGGGGCCAGCTCGCCGAGGAAGCGGATCGCGTCGCGCATGTCCTCGGGGCCGGTCGAGCAGTTGAGCCCGAGCGCATCGACCCCAAGCGCCTCGAGCGTGGCCAGGACGGCGGCGATGTCGGTCCCGAGCAGCATCTTGCCGCCCTGGGGCAGCAGCGACACGCTGCACTGGATCGGGACGCTGCGCCCGACCTCGGTAAACGCCTCGCGTACCCCGAAGATCGCCGCCTTGCATTCGAGGATGTCCTGGACGGTCTCGATCGTCACGAGGTCGACGCCGCCCTGCAGCAGGCCGGTCGCCTGCTCGGCGAACACCGTGACCAGTTCGCCGAAGCTGATCTGACCGAGCGTCGCGTCGTCGGAGGCGGGGAGGAAGCCCGTCGGGCCGATCGCGCCCGAGACGAACCGCGCCTCGCCCGCGGCCGCCCGCGCGATCTGGGCGGCGCGGAGGTTGATCTCGTGGGTGTGGTCCTGCAGGCCCCACTCGGAGAGCTTGATCCGCGAGGCCTGGAAGGTGTCGGTCTCCAGGACGTCGGCGCCCGCGTCGAGCATCGAGGCATGGACGCCCTCGATGACGTCGGGCCGGTTGAGCACCAGCGCCTCGTGGCAGCGTCCCGGGAGGCGATAGTCGCGCTCGAGGCTGAGGTCGAACTGCTCGAGGGTGGCGCCCATGCCCCCGTCGAAGACGATCGTGCGCTCGCGCGCGGCGGTGAGGAAGTCTCGCATCGCCGGGATGCTAACAAACCTTGACACGACCGTGGCAAGGTTGGACGAACGAACGGCGCCTCGGTCGAACGGAAGGACCGCTTGCTAAGTTGCGGCGGGCCTGCTAACGTGCAAGCAGTCAGCCGAACGAACCACACATCCAGGAGCATCGCAATGGCTACCAGCACCCAGTCCAAGAACGCCCCCGGCACCCTCGACGGCCTCTTCGAGCGCACGACCGATGCGCAGGAGCAGTTCGCCGCCGCTTACCGCAAGGCCGGCCACGCCTACCTCGATTCGTACGAGAAGGTCGTCGACCGCGCGATCGAGCTCGAGCTCAAGCTCGCCGACTCGACCGGCCAGGATTGGCTCAAGGGCATCGTCGAGACCCAGACCAACTTCGCGCGCGAGGTGGCGGACACCTACGCCAGCACCGCGCGCACGCTGTTGAAGTAAGCTGCACGCCACATTTTCCGCTTAGTGGGCGGTCCCGTGGGTATTTCCGGCGGGGCCGCCCGTTTCTTTGCAGGAGGATCTTGATGACCTGCAGGAGGATTTGATGACCAGCTCAGCGACATGCCCCCCCACCATCGCCCCCGCGCACGGCGGGCTGCTCGGCGTCTGGCTGGAGGGCTGGTCGGCCGCGATCGAAGGCGGCGCCGAGGTCTTCGACGCCGCGATGGCGCAGTTTCCGCGGCCGCTCGACGTCCAGCGGTGGCTGAGCGTCACGGGTGACCGTCGGCCCCCGCGCTGGGCCACCAAGCACGAACTGGTGTTCCAGACCCCGGTGGCGCGCCTGCGTGACTACTCGCTCTCCGGCGGTCCGCGCGGGCTCGTGCCGACGCTCGTGCTCCCGCCCCAGGCCGGCCACGACTCCTGCATCGTCGACTTCTCGCCCGAGCAGAGCCAGATGGGCGCGATCCGCGAAGCGGGCCTCACGCGCGCGTTCACGCTCGACTGGGTGGGCGCGACCCGCGAGACCGCCAACGTGACGATCGACGATTACCTCGACGTGATCGACCGTGCCATCGAGCACTGCGGCGGGCGAGTCAACCTGATCGGCGACTGTCAGGGCGGCTGGCTGGCCGCGATCTACGCCGCGCAGGCGCCCGAGCGGATCAACACGCTCAGCATCGCCGGAGCTCCGATCGACTTCACCGTCGGACAGCCGGTCATCGGCGACATGCTGAACTGCATCTCCCCGGGCGGCGACCTCGCCTTCTACGAGTCGCTCGTCCGCTCGGCCGGCGGCGTGCTCGAGGGCAAGCACATGCTCTCGGGATTCATCGCCATCGGCCCGGGCGCCGAGGTCCATCGTCAGCTCGACTTGCTCGCCCACATCGACGATCCCGAGCACGTCGACCGTTATCGGATCTTCGAGGACTGGTTCAAGCACACCCAGGACATCCCGGGCGGCTTCTATCTGTGGGTGGTTCGCCACCTGTTCATGGGCAACGAGCTCGTGCGCGGCGAGCTCGAGGTGCGCGGTCGGCACATCGACCTGGCCAAGCTCGACATGCCGCTGAACCTCCTCGCCGGGCGCAGCGATCACATCACCCCGCCCGACCAGGTGTTCGCGCTCGCCGACTACGCGTCGACGCCGAGCCGCGAGATCGTCAGGCGGATCAGCCCCGGCGGCCACCTCGGCCTGTTCATGGGCCACGACGCGCTGACCAACCACTGGCCGCCGCTGCTGCGGGGCGTGCTGCGCCACTCCAAGCCGCGGCCCCGCCCGCGGTCGCGCGCAGCCGCGAAATCGGCCGGCTGAGGATCGGTCCCGTCAGTACGCTCGCACGCGAGCGTGCCTGCGGGGACGGGCGAGCCGAGCGCGCGTCTAGCGCGCGGTCCAGCCCTGGTCCATCGTCACCGGCACCCCGGTGAACGTGCGCCCCGCCGGGCCGGCGAGGAAGGCGACGACGTCGGCGACCTCGGAGGGCTCGATCAGCTGCTTGACCGCTTGGGGGGCGAGGATGACCTGCTCGAGGACCTCCTCCTCGGGCAGCCCGTGAACGCGCGCCTGATCGGCGATCTGCTTCTCCACGAGCGGGGTCCGCACGTAGGCGGGGCAGACCGCGGTGACCGTGATGCCGTGCTCGGCGCCCTCGAGCGCGAGCGTCTTGACGAGCCCGAGCACGCCGTGCTTGGCCGACACGTAGGCGGACTTGTACGGCGAGGCGGCGAGCGCATGCGCCGAGGCGATGACGACGATCCGCCCGGCGCCGGATTCCAGCAGCGCCGGCCAGGCCGCTCGGGCGAGCAGGAAGGGGCTCGTCAGCAGCAGCGCGACGATCGTATCCCAGCGCTCGACCGGGAACTCGCCGATCGGCGCGACGTGCTGGATGCCGGCGTTGGGCACGACGAGGTCGAGCCGGCCGAAGTGGTCAAGCGCCGCCCGCACCGCGGCCGCATTGGCCTCCGCCTCGGTGAGATCGGCCTGGAACGGCACGCCGGGCCCATCGGGGTCGGGCTTCAGATCGACCGCGAGAACGTCGTAGCCGTCGGCGATCAGCCGTTGGCTCACCGCGCGGCCGATGCCGCCGGCGGCGCCGGTGACCAGGGCCGCCCGCTCGCTCACGCGCCCGCCCCCGGCCGCTCGCCGCCACCGATCTCGAGCCCTCTGACCTCCGCGGCCGCGACCGCCTCCGCGGCCGCAACCGCCTCCGCGGCCGCGACGGCCTCGTCGGCCGCCTCATCGTCGTCGCCTCCGCGCCGGCGTCCGGAGCCCCGCGGCGAGACGGCGGCGAACGCGGCGTAGACCTCCCGCAGCGCGGCGCGCTGGCGCGCGGTCAGCAGCGGATCGGCGGCGATCGCCTCGAGCACCGCGCTGTCGTCGGCGCCCGAGCCCGGCCGCGCCAGCCCCGCCTGCTCGTACAGGGTGTCGGTCGAGACCTTCAGCGTCCGAGCGATCGCTCCCAGCACCGTCTCGGAGGGGGCCCGAAGGCCCCGCTCGATCTGTGACAGGTACGGGTTCGAGATCCCGGCCAGCTGCGCGAACTGACGCATCGACAGCTCGGCCAGCTCGCGTTGCTGACGGATGATCTCGCCGAGGGTGGTGGGGGGACGATCGGGCACCGCGGCGCGAGCCTACATGTCCTGGCCGCCGTTGACCCCCCAGACCGCGCCCGTGATGTAGCTCGACTGCTCGGCGGCGAGGAAGTGCACGACCCGGGCGACCTCGTCGGGCCGCGCCAAGCGGCCGAGTGGGATCTCGCCCTTGATCTTGTCGAGCACCTTGTCGGGGATGTGCTCGAGCATCTCGGTGGCGACGAAGCCCGGTGCGACCGTGTTGACGGTCACGCCGACCCCGTAATCGGTCAGCTTCCCCTCCTTGGTCAGCTGGTAGGCCGCCTCGCGGGCAAGCGTCTTGGTCAGGCCGAACAGCCCGGACTTCGACGCCGCGTAGTTGGCCTGGCCGATGTTGCCGATCTCGCCGATGATCGACGAGATGTTGATGATCCGGCCCGAGCCGCGCTCGATCATGTGCGGCAGCGCGGCCTGGGACATGAAGAAGGCGCCGGAGAGGTTGACGTCGATGACCTTGCGCCAGTCGTCGTCGTCCATCTTCAGGACGGTCTTGTCGATCGTGATGCCGGCGTTGTTGACGAGCACGTCGAGCCGGCCATGCTGCTCGATGACCTCGGAGATCGTCCGGCGACAGTCGTCGCCCGAGGCGATATTGCCCTGGTGCAGGGTCGCCTTGACGTCGCGACCCTCCAGCTCGGAGAGGAACTTGCGGGCTTGCTCCTCGTTGCGGCTGTAGCCGGCGGCGATCACCGCCCCGTGCTGCGCGAAGCTGTGCGAGATCGCGGCGCCGATGCCGCGCGTGCCGCCGGTGACGAACACCACGCGTCCGTCCATCTGGGGGCGGCGCCCGCCCTCGTAGCTGATCGTCTCATGGGTTTCCGTCGTCATGCCTGCTCTCCTCTGGTTGTCGGCGGGCTCTCGTTGTCGGCGGGGTCATCGCTCCGAGCGTTCGCGCAGCCAGTCCGAGATCTCGGGCCATATCTCGTTGCGCGCGGCCGACCCCGCGATCAGCCCGATGTGCCCGCCGGGCCGATCGATGTGGGTGACGTCCTCGCTGGAGACGAGGTCGAAGATCGGCATCGTGGTCGGGCGAGGCGCGATGTGATCGGCGGCCGCGGTGACGATCAGCAGGTTCTGGTCGATGCGCGCGAGGTCGACGCGCCGGCCGCGCAGGCGGACTCGGCCGGAGACGAGGTCGCCGTCGCGGTACATCATCTTGATCCACTGAGCGAAGGCGCGGCCCGGAAAGTTCGGGTTGTCGGCGACCAACTTGGCCATCGGCTGATAGGCCTCGCGCCGCGACTTGCCGTCGAGCACGCCCTGCCACAGGCGGCGATAGGTGGTCCAGAAGTTCGTCACCGGCTTGAGCATCTTGTTGGCGAAGTCGACGGAGCGGCCGGGCAGGACGCCGTAGTGCTCGGCGACGCCGTCGACGTCGAACGCGGGATCGCCGACCCAGCGGGCGTAGGTCGAATCGCGCGGGTCGACCGGCATCGTCAGCAGCGCCAGGTTGCGGACCCGGTCGCGATCGCCGTCACGGGGCAGGCCGCAGTACATGGCGGACAGCGTCGCCCCGATGCACCAGCCGAGCAGCGTCAGGTCCTCGGCCCCGCTCGCCCGCAGCGTCTCGCGGATGCCCCAGTGCAGCTCGTCGCAGACGTACTCGTCCAGGCCCATGTCGGCGTCCTCCTCCTCGGGATGGCCCCAGTCGAGGAGGAAGACGTCGAAGCCCTCCTGCAGCAGATGCTCGACGAACGAGTTTCCGGGACGCAGGTCGAAGATCGCCGGCCGGTTGATGAGCGCGAAGACGAGCAGCACCGGCACCGGGTAGGTGCGCTGCGATGAGCGATACCGCCACAGGGTGATGCCGCGATGCGTCCACACCGCCTCGCGCTCGGAGGCACCGAGGGTGGCATCGTCGGTGGTCAACAGGATGTTGGCGAACTCGAACGCCGCCGCCGGCGTTCGGACCAGCCGCTCGATCGAGCTCATGACGTCTCCGAGGAGCTGCGTCGGCCGGTGCTGGGCTCGCCCCCGTTGGCCGACCGCCCGCCGCTCCGGCCGGCGGCGACCTCGTCGCGGAGCAGCTCGACCTCCTGCAGGATGCGCTCGAGCTTGTCCTCGGTGCGATGCAGCTGGCGGGCGAGATGGGTGATGTCGGAGCGTCCGGCGATGCGCATGTTGCGAATGACGAGATCGGCGACGTCGGAGCCGATCCGCGCCAGCGCGGCGGCGTTCTCGGCGCTGCGGGCGAGCAGGGCGCCGAAGCTGGGCTTGCCGACCGCCTCCTCGAACGCCTTGGCGGCGGCCGATTCGGCCTCCTCGTAGAGCGCTCGTACCTGCTCCGAAGGCGAGCGGTCGGTCTGTTGGCTGCGATCCGGCATGCTGGCTCCTGTCGTTTAAAGCGCGCGTCCACGGCACGCCGCGATTGCATCCGCGAGGCTATCGGGTCGCCGCCGAGAACCGCAAGAGGCGCGGGCGCCGGCCGGGGCGGGTAGCCTCGAGGGGCAAGGGCCGGGGCGAGTAGCCGCGAGGGCAAGGGGGTATCACGGGGGCATGCCGGGCAAGAGCGAGAATCTGAGCATCACCTATGAGGCCCGCGCCGAGTCCATCGGCGCGGCCCGGGCCGCGGTCGCCGACTTCGCCGGCGCGATGGGGGCCAGCGCCGACCAGCTCGAGGCGATCCGCCTTGTCGTGTCCGAGGCGGTGACCAACGCGGTCCTGCATGCCTATCGCGGCGGGCCGGGAGTGATCGAAGTGACCGCGGCGCGGACCGGCCACGAGCTGTGGATCCGCATTTCCGACGAGGGCGGCGGGCTGCATCCGGCGGCCGATCGCCGCGGCCTCGGGCTCGGCCTCGGGCTCATCGCCCGGCTCGCGGACCATCTCTCGGTCCTGCCTCGCTCCTGCGGCGGCATCGAGGTCCGGATCGGGCTCGAGCTTGATGGCGGCGAGCCCGGCAGCGGCGCGCGCCGCCCGGCGCTGGCCGGCAGCGGCGCGGCCCCGGCGCGCTGACGCGGCCACCTACTCGAGCGCCCGCGGCTGGGCGTCCGCGGCGTCGAGCGCCCGCGCCTGGGCGCCCGCGGCTGTCGATTCGGGTCAGACGGCGTCGACCGCGACTACCTCATGTCGTGTATCCCCCGCCGCTCGACCTGTGGATCGTCGCTCATGGCCCGCTTGAGATCGTGCATGCCGCGGCCGATCGACCGGGCGGCCTCGGGGAGTCGCTGGGGCCCGAGGACGACGAGCGCGACGACGAGGATCAACAGCAGGTGCGTGGGCTGGAGAATGTCGGAGACGATCACGACGAGGAGGGTACCGCGTGCCTGACAGCGCCACCGCGTTCGCGCCCGGGCGGGTGAACCTGATCGGCGAGCACACCGATTACAACGAGGGGCTGGCGCTGCCGTTCGCGATCCGTCAGGGCATCACCGTTCGGGCGAGCCGCTGCGACGAGCCTCGCGTCAGCGTCCACGCGGCCGATCTTCGGGGCCACGACCGCTTCGAGCTCGCGGCGCCGGCGCCGGCGGGGGGCTGGCGGGCCTTCGCGCGCGGAGCGGTGGCCGAGCTGGCGGCGGCGGGCGCGGAGCTGGTGGGCGTGCGCCTGCACATCCACGGCACCGTGCCGGCGGGCTCGGGCCTGTCCTCCTCGGCCGCGCTCGAGGTCGCGCTGTGCCTGGCTCTGCTCAAGGTCAGCGACGCCGCGGAGCCGGATCGGATCGAGCTCGCGCGCCTGTGCTCGCGCGTGGAGAACGAGTGGGTGGGCGCGCAGACCGGCCTGCTCGACCAGATCGCGTCGCTGTGCGGCGAGGCCGACCGAGCGCTCGAGATCGACTTTCGCACGCTGAAGGTCACCCCGGTCGCGCTCGAGCTTGCCGGCCACACGCTCGTCATCCTGGACTCCGGGCAACGTCACGCCAATGCCGGCCGTCTCCCCGGCGAGGCCGAGCCCGGTTACAACGAGCGGCGCCGCGAGTGCCGGGACGCATGCGAGCGCCTCGGGATCGAGAGCCTGCGCGACGCGACGCCGGACATGGTGTCAACGCTGCCCCACCCGTTGCGCGAGCGCGCCGAGCACGTCGCCTCCGAGAACGAGCGCGTGCGCGAGGCCGCCGCGGCGCTCGCGGCCGGGGACCTAGCGCGGGTCGGCGGGCTGCTCGACGCCTCGCACGCGAGCCTGCGCGATCTGTTCGAGGTCTCGACCCCGGCCGTCGAGGCGACCGTGCGCCGGTTGCGCGACGCCGGGGCGATCGGGGCGCGGATCATCGGCGGTGGCTTCGGCGGGCACGTCCTCGGCCTGTTCGAGCCCGATCGGGCTCCGCCCCCCGACGCGGTCGCAGTGGCGCCCGGGCCGGGGGCGCACCTGCTGTCGCCGGCCTAGCTGGTTAGCGCTAACATGCCCGCCGCCGCCGGCCGGTCGGCCGGCGATGCCCCCGCTGCCGGCGGTGCCGGTGCCTCAGGAGAGGAGAGGGATGGACGCCGACGAGCTCGAGCCGACGGTGCGGCCCCGCCGCCAGCCGGTGATGTCCGACGTCGGTCGGCTCGCGGGGGTCTCGCACCAGACCGTCTCGCGCGTGATCAACGGCAGCCGGCACGTCAGCCCGACGACGCGGGAGCGCGTGCTGGCCGCGATGCGCGAGCTCGACTACCGGCCCAATCCGATCGCCCGCGCGCTCGTCACCGGTCGCACCCGAACGATCGGAGTGGTGAGCTTCGACACGACGCTGTACGGGCCGGCGTCGACGCTGTTCGGCATCGAGCGCGCGGCGCACGAGGCGGGCTACTTCATCGTCATCGCCAGCCTTCGCGCGCTCGACTCCGACTCGGTCGTCGAGGCGGTGCAGCGCCTGCGGGTCACCGGCGTCGACGGGGTGCTCGTCATCGTCTTTGACCGCGCCGCCGCCCAGGCGGTGCTCGAGGTCCAGGCCGACGTGCCGATGGTCGCGGTCGAGGCCGGTCCCGAGCACGGGGTCCCGGTCGTCGCGGTCGACCAGCGCCGGGGCGCGATCCTGGCCACGCGTCACCTGCTCGACCTCGGCCACGCCACCGTGCACCACATCGCCGGGCCGGCCGACTCGCTCGAGGCCGAGCTGCGCGTGCAGGGATGGGCCGACACGCTGCGCGCGGCGGCGGTCAGGCCGTCCGAGCCGCTGATCGGGGACTGGAGCGCGGGCACCGGGCATCGGCTCGGGGCGCGGCTGGCTCGCGACGGCTCGGTGACCGCGGTGTTCGTCGGCAACGACCAGATGGCGCTCGGGCTGCTGCGGGCGTTGCACGAGGCGGGGCGGCGCGTGCCCGAGGACATCAGCGTCGTCGGCTTCGACGACATTCCCGAGGCGCCGTTCTTCACCCCGCCGCTGACGACCGTGAGTCAGGACTTCGGGCAGGTCGGCAGCCGCAGCCTCCGCGTCCTCGTCGAGGCGATCGAGAGCTTCGCGCAGGGGACCCAAGCGCCGGCCGGCGCGCTCATCCCGCCCGAGCTGATCGTGCGCTCGAGCTCGGCGCGCGCGGCGCACTGAGGACCGGTGTCGAGCGTTTTGACAGGCGTTTGATGTGATCGCTAACATGCCGCCCTCGCATTCGGCAACCGAGGAGAGACGGCTTCAGTGGACAAGCGGCCCTGCGTCTGAGACGGTGTGCGCGGTTCGCGAGTCCGAGGAGAGGAGAGAGATGGCACTAGAGGATCCGATTTACGACGCCGTCGAGCGGCTCGAGTGGGATGAGCGCAAGCAGGAGGACACTCCGCACAAGCGCCTGCGCCAGTTCACCCGCCGCACCGCGTTGAGCGGCGGCGCGGCCGGCATCGCAACGATGATGCTGGAGGCCTGCGGCTCGAGCTCGAAGTCGAGCAGCGCCTCGGCGTCCTCCGGCGGCGGCAGCGCCGCCTCGAGCATCTTCGGCTTCTCCAAGAAGCTGAAGTTCACGATGGTCAACCACGTGACCACGAACACCTTCTTCACCCCGACCCAGAACGGCGCCGCTGACGCCTGCAAGCTGCTCGGCTGCACCTACCAGTGGACGGGCTCGCAGTCCAGCAACATCTCCGAGATGGTCAACGCGTTCAACAGCGCGAAGGCCGCGGGGGTCGACGGGCTCGCCATCTCCCTGATCGACCTCCACGCGTTCAACGCGCCGGTTGCCTCGGCGATCAGCGCCGGAATCCCGGTCGTGTCCTACAACGCCGACGTCCCGACCAACGCGCGACTGGCCTACATCGGCCAGGACCTGCTCCTGTCGGGCCAGAAGGTCGGCGAGCACATCGCCGCGCTCGTCCCGTCGGGCGACGTCGCGCTGTTCATCGCCACCCCCGGCTCGCTGAACCTGCAGCCGCGGATCGACGGCATCATGGACACGCTGAAGGCGCATCCGTCGATCAAGCCCCACACGGTGGCCACGGGTGCAGCGGTCCCGGCCGAGCTGAGCGCGATCCAGGCTTATGTGACCGGCCATCCGAACGCCAAGGGCCTGTTCGCCGTCGACGGCGGCTCGACCCAGGGCGTCGCCGAGACCATGCACAAGCAGAGCCTGACCGCCAAGGGCGTCAAGGGGGGCGGCTATGACCTGCAGCCGGCGACCGAGACGCTGCTTCAGGCGGGGGTCATCTCCTTCGCGGTCGACCAGCAGCCCTACCTGCAGGGCTTCTTCCCGATCCTCGAGCTCTACCTGTACAACGCGTCGCAGAAGCTCACGGGCATCGCCGACGTCGACACCGGCCTGAAGTTCCTCGACAAGACGACGATCAAGCCGTACGCCAGCACGAAGAGCCGCTACGAGGGCACCGGCAGCTCGATCGGCGTCCAGAAGGCCTAGCGGGCGCTCGAGGCATGGCGGTCACCTCCGACACGTCTCCGAGGGGAGCTCCCGCCCGGGGCGCGGCGGACAGCCGCGCCCGCCGAGAGGCCGGACTCAGCGGGGTGCGGCGCTTTTTGACGCTGCGCGAGGGCTCGATCGTCGTCGTCACGGTGATCGCGATCATCTACTTCGCGACGAGCAACAGCCGCTTCTTCACGGGCACGAACTTCAAGACGCTGCTGCCGTACTTCGCGCCCTACGCGATCATGGCGGCGGGGCAGGTGTTCGTGATGATCACCGGCGAGATCGACCTCTCGATCGGCGCCATGTACCTGTTCTGCCCGTTCATCTGGGAGAAGTTCCACGGGCTGGGGACGATCCCGGGGATGATCCTGGCGATCCTCGTCTGCTGCCTGATCGGCGCCTTCAACGGCTTCGCCGTGGCGGTGGTCGGGATCTCCTCGTTCGTCACCACGCTCGGCGTGCTGTTCGCGATCGACGGGTTGACGCTCGTCATCTCGCACTCCACGCCGATCAACACCCCCGGGGTCACCGTGCTGGGCAACAGCACGTTCGAGCGGATCTTCGGCGGCGGCACCTATTCGGAGCTGATCTGGGCGATCGGGATCGTGATAATCCTCCAGCTGCTGCTGTCGTTCACCCGCTGGGGCATCTACACGGTGTCGGTCGGCGGCAACCGGCTGGGCGCGTCGGAGGCCGGTATCCGCACCCGCCTGGTGCTGATCCGCAACTTCGTCATGTGCGCCGGCCTGGCGGCGTTCGTCGGCGTGCTCGAAGCGGTGCGCACGACGACCGCGACACCCGACCCCTCGGGATCCAACGACATCCTCTTCCAGGTGATCTCGGCGGCGGTGATCGGAGGGACGCTGCTGCAGGGCGGCTCGGGCACCGTGGTGGGGGCGCTGATCGGCGCGCTGTTCCTCGGCATCCTGCACGACGGCCTGATCATCAACAGCGTCAACGCCAACTATCTCGATCTGTACCTCGGCATCGCGATCCTCATCGCGATGGCGATCAACACCTACGTGTCCCGCGTGCGGACGGGGTCCGGCCGTGGCTGACGACACGACGCCCCAGCCCCAGCCCCACGCCTCGGCGCAGACGATCGTCGCCCCGGCGACCGCCGACGACGACGTCGTGCGGGTCGAGCACGTCGGCAAGCGGTTCGGTCCGACGATCGCGCTGCGCGACATCAGCATGCACCTGCGCAAGGGCGAGGTGCTCGGCCTGCTCGGCGACAACGGGGCGGGCAAGTCGACCCTGATCAAGATCCTCGCCGGCTTCCAGAAGCCCGACACCGGCACCCTGTGGTGCAAGGGCCAGAGCTACAGCCCCTCGAGCGTCGACGAGGCGCGCCGGCTCGGCGTCGACTGCGTATTCCAGGACCTGGCGCTGATCAACGAGCTGACCGTCTACCAGAACCTGTTCCTTCAGCGCGAGCGCCATCACAGACCGATTCCGTTCCTGTCCAACGCGCTGATGAAGCGCGAGTCACGCAAGGCGCTCGACGAGATCGGGATCAACATCCCGAGCATCGACGTCCCGGTCGCGCGGTTGTCGGGCGGGCAGCGCCAGGCGATCGCCGTGGCCCGCACGATCTCGGGCGACGCCGACATCATCCTCCTCGACGAGCCGCTCGCCGCGATGGGCGCCAAGGAGGGGGCGATGATCCTCGACGTGATCGGCCGCCTCAAGGCCGAGGGCAACGTCTCGATCATCATGATCCTGCACAACTACGTGCACGTGCTCGCGGCCTGCGATCGCGTCAACCTCATCCAGGAGGGGGTCATCGGCCTCGACAAGCCGACCGCCGAGACCTCGGTGGAGGAGCTGACCGAGATCGTCGTCGAGGAGTACCGGCGCGCGCGGCTCGAGGCCCAGGAGGAGGAGCGGCGGCACGCGGCGGGCAACGGCTCGGACGTGACGAGCGCCGGAGCGGGCTCGGCTCCCTCGCCTGACGTCCGGCGATGAGTGAGCCGGCCTACTGCATCGGCGTCGACTTCGGCACCGAGTCGGGGCGCGCCCTGCTGCTCGACGCGCGCACCGGCGAGGAGCGGGCGGTCAGCGTCGTGCCCTACCCGAGCGCGGTCATCGACGCGACGCTTCCGGACACCGGCGAGGAGCTCGATGCCGACTGGGCGCTGCAGGATCCCGATGACTGGATGCACGTTCTCGAGGAGGGCCTACCCGACGTGCTGCGGCGCGCCGGGGTCGACGCCGCCGCGGTGCGCGGCCTGGGGGTCGACTTCACGTCGTGCACCGTGCTGCCCGTCGACGCCGAGGGCGAGCCGCTGTGCCGCGACGAGCGCTACCGCGGGCGCCCGCACGCCTGGCCGAAGCTGTGGAAGCACCACGCCGCGCAGGCGGTCGCCGACCGCCTCACCGAGGTCGCGGGGGAACGCGAGGAGGCGTTCCTGGCTCGCTACGGCGGCCGGATCTCCTCGGAGTGGTACTTCCCCAAGGTCATCGACGTCTGGAACGAGGACCGCGAGATCTACGACGCCGCCAGCGCGTTCGTGGAGGCCACCGATTGGATCATCTGGCAACTGACCGGCGAGCTGCGGCGCTGCAGCTGCGCAGCCGGCTACAAGGCCTTCTGGTCAGACGAGGAGGGGCTGCCGTCGACGGAGTACTTCAAGGCCGCCTATCCGGGATTCGATGACCCGAGCGCCAAGCTCGGGACCGAGTTTCACCCCCTCGGCACGAACGCGGGGACGGTGACCGCGGACGCCGCCGAGCGCTTCGGTCTCGGCACCGAGGTGTCCGTCGCGGTCGGCAACGTGGACTCCTTCGTTTCGGTCCCCGGCGCCGGAGTCGCCGAGCCGGGCGTCATCGTGATGGCTGTCGGCACCTCCATCTGTCAGATGGTCGTCGACGAGGAGGAGGTTCGGCTGCCGGGCATCACCGGCGTCACGCGCGACGGCATCGTCCCGGGGCGCTTCGGCTACGAGGCCGGCCAGACTGCGGTCGGCGACATGCTGGCGTGGTTCGTGCGGCTGCTCGGCGATGACGCCGACTACGACGAGCTTGAGGCTGAGGCCGAGAAGTACGCCCCCGGGGAGACCGGGCTCGTCGTCCTCGACTGGTTCAACGGCAACCGGTCGATCCTCGGCGACGCCGACCTCTCGGGTGCGATCCTTGGGCTCTCCCTGCGCACCCGGCGTTCCGAGATCTACCGGGCGATGCTGGAATCAATCGCCTTCGGCAACCGCCGGATTGTCGACAACTTCGCCGAGCATGGGGTGGAGGTGAAGCGCATCGTGGCCTGTGGTGGGATCGCCGACAAGAGCCCGCTCACCATGCAGCTGCTCGCCGATGTGAGCGGCCGCCCCGTCCACGTACCTGACGCCGGCGAGGTCGCCGGCCGTGGCGCCGCGCTGTTCGGCGCGGTGGCTGCGGGCGTCTACGACGACATCGGCGCCGCCATCGGAGCCACCCGCCCCGACGACGCCCGCGTGTACGAGCCCGACGCCGAGGCCGGCAAGGCGTATGACCGGGTGTACGCGATCTACTCCAGCCTCTATGACCTGCTCGGACGCACCGAGGTCGGCCTCATGCACGATCTCAAGCGCATCCGCGGCGGCAAGGACGACGCGTGACCGACGGGTTGCCGCGGATCGGCCTGCTCGGGATCATGCAGGAGCTCTACGACGCGATGATCCCCGGCATCACCGAGCGCCAGGCGCGCTACGCCGCCGAGGTCGCCCAGCGCCTGGGCGAGGTCGCCGAGGTCAGCTTCACCGGCCCCGCGCGCAACCGGGCCGACATCGAGCAGCGGGTCGCCGAGCTCGTCGCGCAGGACGTCGACGGGATCATGATCGTGATGCTGACCTACGGGCCGGCGCTGCGCTCGGTGCGCGCGCTGACCGGGGCGCCGGTGCCGCTGCTGCTCGCCAACATCCAGCCCGAGCGCACGATCACCGCCGAGTGGACCATGGACGACCTCACCTACAACCAGGGGATCCACGGTGCCCAGGACCAGGCCAACGCGCTGCTGCGCGCGGGGGTGCCGTGCTCGATCGTCACCGCCGACTGGCGCTCGGAGGGCTTCGCCGCCGCGGTCGGCGACTGGGCGTGCGCCGCGCGCGCGATCACCGCGCTGCGCCGGGCGCGGGTCGCCCTGCTCGGCTATCCGATGAACGGCATGGGCGACATCCTCTACGACCCGCCGGCGATGCTGCGGCGGATCGGCCCGACGATCGTCGCCGAGGACCTCGGACGACTGCACGCGCGCGTAGCGGGGGTCAGCGACGCCGCCGCGCAGGCGCTCGTCGCCGAGCACGCGCAGCGCTTCGACGTCGACCCGGCGTTGCCCGCGCAGCGCCACGCCTACGCCGCGCGCCTCGAGATCGCCATCCGCCAGCTGCTGCAGGAGGGCGGCTACGCGGGCTGGTCGTTTCACTTCGACGCGTTCGGTGGTGACGGGCGCTTCGCGCAGCTGCCGATCCTCGCCGCCTGCGACCTGATGGCCGACGGCTACGGCTTCGCCGCCGAGGGCGACACGAACACCGCGGCGCTGATGTGCGCCGGCCAGTCGATGATCGGCGACGCGCACTTCTCGGAGATGTACGCGATGGACTGGGAGCGCGGCTCGGTGCTCATCAGCCACATGGGGGAGGGCAACTGGAAGGTCGCGCGCGCCGACCGCCGAGTGCGGCTGATCGACCGCCCCTTGCCCATCGGGGGCCTCGAGAATCCGCCGACGCCGGTGTTCGCCGCCGAGCCCGGGCCGGCGACGATGGCCGCGCTCGTCCCGATCGAGGGCGAGTACTACCGGCTGCTCGTCGGCCGGGGCGAGATCCTCGACACTCCGGACCTGCCGCACGTCGAGATGCACGCGTTCCACGTCCGCCCCGCGGCCGGCATGGAGCCGTTCATCACGCGCTGGCTCAGGCTCGGCGGCCCCCACCACTTCGTCACCAACCTCGGCGACCACGCCGAGCGGTGGCGCCGCTTCGCCGAGCTGCTCGAGCTCGAGTACGAGGAGATCTCGTAGCGGATGCTCGAGGAGCTGCGCGACGCGGTGCTGGCCGCCAACCGGGCGCTGCCCGCCCACGGCCTGGTCAAGCTGACCTCGGGCAACGTCAGCGGACTGGACCGCGACGCCGGGATCATGGCGATCAAGGCCAGCGGCGTGGCCTACGCGACGATGACCGCCGACGACATGATCCTCGTCGACCTTGAGCGCGAGCAGGTCGTCGCCGGCGAGCGGCGGCCCTCGACCGACACGCCGACCCACGCCGCGCTCTATCGCGAGTTCGGCGAGACGATCGGCGGCATCGTCCACACCCACTCGACGTACGCCACCGCCTGGGCTCAGGCCGGCCGCCCGATCCCGCTGCTCGGTACCACCCACGCCGACTTCTGCGCCGAGCCGGTGCCGGTGACCCGGGCGCTGACCCCGGAGGAGATCGACGCCGGCTATGAGGCGAACACCGGCCGGGTGCTGATCGAGGCGGCCGGCGGCCACCCCGATCGCGTGCCCGCGGTGCTCGCGCGCGGCCACGCCCCGTTCTGCTGGGCCGCCGACGCCGACCGGGCGGTACAGGCCGCGGTCACCCTGGAGGAGGTCGCCGAGCTCGCGCTGTACGCGACGCTGCTGGCGCCGGGGATCGCGCCGCTCGATCCCGCCGTGCGCGACAAGCACTTCGAGCGCAAGTGGGGGCCGGACGCTTACTACGGCCAGGGGTAGCTCGGGCGGCGGCTACCAGCGGTCGTGGACGTGCTCGGCGATCAGGCGCTCGTAGACGTCGACGACGCCGCGGCGCTGGGCCTCGGAGAGCGGCGGCAGCGCGTCGGCGGCGATGTTGGCGCGCACCTGCTCGGGGCTGCGCGCGCCCGGGATGACCGTGCTGACCCCGGGCTGGTCGAGCACCCAGCGCAGCGCGAAGTGGGCGAGCGTCGTCGGATGGTTCGGGTCGTGGGCGATCAGCCCCGAGAGCTCGCGGGCGGCGAGGACCCCGACCTCGAAGGGCACGCCGGCGAACGTCTCGCCGACGTCGAACGCCTCGCCGGCGCGGTTGAAGCTGCGGTGGTCGGAGGCGGCGAAGGTCGTCGTCTCGTCGTAGCGCCCCGAGAGCAGGCCCGAGGCGAGCGGGACGCGGACGATGATCCCGACCCCGGCGTCGCGAGCGGCCGGGAGCACCTGCTCGAGCGGCTTGAGCCGAAAGCAGTTGAGGATGATCTGCACGGTGGCGACATGCGGGCGGGCGATCGCCGCCAGCGCCTGGTCACAGGTCTCGACCGACACGCCGTAGGCGCGCATGCGGCCCGCGGCGACCATCGCGTCAAGCGCCTCGAACGCGACGTCTGACGCGTAGACGCCGTCGGGCGGGCAGTGCAGCTGGACGAGATCGATCGTCTCGAGGCCCAGGTTGCGCCGCGAGCGGTCGTTCCATGCGCGGAAGCTCTCGGGCGAGTAGTTGGCCGCGGTCTGCTCGACGCGGCGGCCCATCTTGGTGGCGACGATCGCGTCGGGGTGGCGCTCGTGCAGCTCGGCGCAGAACTGCTCGCTGCGCCCGTCGCCGTAGACGTCGGCGGTGTCGAAGAACGTCACCCCGCCGTCCCAGGCGGCCGCGAGCACCTCGCGCGCCGCGGCGTCGTCGACGTCGCCCCAGTCGGCCCCCAGCTGCCACGTCCCAAGGCCGATCGCCGACACCTCGCGGTCGAGCCGGGGGATGCGTCGCCGCTCCATCGCGCGCGCCATCTTCGCAGGTGGGCGACCATCTCGTCGGCGCCGCTGCGGCGCGCCGCGCGCCACAATGCCGGTATGAGCAACGAAGGTCGGCGGGCCGCCGCCGAGAAGATGCGCGAGGCCGACGCGCATCCGGAGGCGATCCGCGCATTTGAAAGCGCCTATGACCGGTTGCGCAGCGGCCAGGAGGCGATGTTGCCCAGCTCGGAGCTCGAGCCCGCCGGCGACGTCTCCGAGCTCGACGAGCTGCCCGACGTCGATCCCGGCGACATCCTCGGCGAGGTCGCCCTCATCAAGCTCAACGGCGGGCTGGCCACGACGATGGGGCTGCAGGAGCCCAAGTCGCTGATCGAGGCGCGCGACGGGCGGTCGTTCCTGGACATCATCGTCGGCCAGACGCTCGCGCTGCGTCGCCGCTACGCCGTCGAGCTGCCGCTCATCCTCATGGACAGCCGGGCGACGCAGGAGCCGACCCTGCGGGCGCTCGCCGCCCACGCCGAGCTCCGCGAGGACGGGGTCGCGCCCGACTTCCTGCAGAGCGTCGTCCCCAAGCTCGACGCCGAGACGCTCGAGCCGGTCAGCTGGCCGCCGGCGCCGGCGAACGAGTGGGTACCGCCCGGCCACGGCGACGTATACGGCTCGCTGCGCCGCTCGGGGATGCTCGACGAGCTGCGGTCGCGGGGCATCCGCTACGCGATGATCTCCAACGCCGACAACCTCGGCGCTGCGCTCGAGCCGCGCGTGGCGGGGCACATGCGCGCCCAGGGGATCCCGTTCCTGATGGAGGTCGTCCTGGGCACCGAGGCCGATCGCAAGGGTGGCCACGTCGCCCGACGGCGCTCCGACGGCCAGCTCGTCCTGCGCGAGACCGCGCAGACCCCGCCCGAGGACGAGGACTCGTTCCGCGACTACCGGCGCTGGCGCTACTACAACACCAACAACCTGTGGGTCGACCTCGACGTTCTGCACGAGGCGCTGCAGCGGGCCGGCGGCGTGCTCGAGCTGCCGCTGATCGTCAACCGCAAGACCGTCGACCCCCGCGACGCCGAGTCCACGCCGGTCATCCAGCTCGAGAGCGCGATGGGCGCGGCGATCGAGAGCTTTCCGGGCGCCGGCCTCCTGCTCGTCCCGCGGACGCGCTTCGCGCCGGTCAAGACGACCGACGACCTGCTCGTGCTGCGCTCCGACGTCTACGAGGTCGGCGAGGACATGGCGGTCGTGCCGGCCGACGACCGGGCCGACCACCTGCCCTACGTCGAGCTGGACAAGCGCTACTACCGGATGATCGACGAGTTCGAGCGCCGCTTCCCGGACGGTCCGCCGTCGCTGCGCGAGGCCGAGCGGTTCGTCGTCCACGGCGACGTGACGTTCGCCGACGGGGTGGTCGTCCGCGGCGCGGTGTCGGTCGACGAGCCCGAGCCGACGACGGTGCCGGCGGGGACGGTGCTCGAGGGGGACGCTTGATCACGATCGTGCTCGCCGACGACCACCGGGTGGTCCGCGCCGGGCTGCGCCTGTTGCTCGAGGCGCAGGACGGGCTGCAGGTCGTCTCCGAGGCCGACGATCTGCACAGCACCGAGCGGCGCGTCGCCGCCTACCGCCCCTCGGTGCTCGTCCTCGACATCAACCTCCGCGACGGCTCGAGCCTGCCGGCGATACCCCGCCTGCGCCAGGCGGTGCCCGACACGCGGATCGTCGTTCTGACGATGCGGACCGACCTGCGGGCCGCGCGCGAGGCGCTGCGCGCGGGCGCGACCGGCTTCGTGCTCAAGGAGGCCGCCGAGGACGAGCTGCTGCAGGCCGTCCGGCTCGCCGCGCAGGACCGGACCTATCTCAGCCCCGAGCTCGGCGCGCGCCTCGCCGCGCAGGAGCCCGAGGATCTCGGTCCGCCCGACGATCTGTCCGCGCGCGAGATCGAGGTCCTGCGCCTGATCGCGCTCGGCCACACCAATTCCGAGATCGCGGGGCGGCTCTTCCTCAGCGTCCGCACCGTCGAGTCCCACCGGGCGCACATCCAGCAGAAGACCCAGCGCAGCACGCGGGCCGACCTCGTCGCCTACGCTCGCGAGCACGAGCTCGTCTGAGCTCGTTATCCGCGACCCCGAGGAGCCACGATGTCCGACACCCTGCGATCCCTCAGCGGCCTGCCCGCCACGCCCGCCAGCCTCAGCGACTCGACGCTGATCATGATCGACTGCCAGAACACCTACACCGAGGGCGTGATGGAGCTCGACGGGGTGCAGGCGGCACTCGACGAGGCGGCGAAGCTGCTCGAGCGCGCTCGCGCGGCGGGGATCCCGATCATCCACTTCCAGCACGACGCCGGCGAGGGCTCGCCCTACGACGTCCGCGCCGAGATCGGGGCGATCGTCGACCGGGTGGCACCCCAGGGCGACGAGGTGGTCATCCACAAGCAGTTCCCGAACGGCTTCGTGCAGACCGAGCTCGACGAGCGCCTGAAGGCGGCGTCGGCGAGCAACCTCGTGCTGGCCGGCTTCATGACCCACATGTGCGTCAACTCGACGGCGCGCGGCGCGTTCAACCTCGGCTACGCGCCGACCGTCGTCGCCTCGACGACCGCGACCCGGGCGCTGCCGGGGGCGACCGGGTCGGTCTCCTCCGACGCGGTGCAGGCGGCGAGCCTGGCGGCGATCGGCGACCTGTTCGGGATCGTCGTGCCCGGGGTGTCCGACATTCCGGACTGACCCGGGCAGCGGCACTGGCGATCAGCGGGACCGGCGGGCAGCGGGACCGGCGGGCAGCGGGACCGGCGGGCAGCGGGACCGGCGATCAGCGGGGGTGCCCGGCGCTGGGCGCTCCGGCGCCGGGCGACCCGGCGAGCTCGTCGCGCTGTGCCGGAGCGCCTGCGGACGCCGGCGGGGGCAGCGCCAGCACGCGAGCGGCTCGGGCGCCCGCTCGGGCGCCCGCCGCCACCGCCGGCCGCGGGTTGCCGTCGCCCCAGATGACCCGCACGGGGGCGTAGCGCAGCAGCGCCGCCCAGGTCTCGGGGCCGATCACCCCGTCGGCGGTCAGCCCGTGGGCGGCCTGGAAGGCGAGCACCGCCTGCCACGTCAGGCGCCAGAAGCGGCCGTCGACCGCGATGTCGTAGCCGGCCGAGACGAGGTGCTCCTGGGCCCAGACGACGAGGTCGCCGACCGCGCGGCGCCGGATCGTCGCCAGCGCCTCGTAGGGCACGTAGCCGGAGAGGACGCCCGCGGGGCGCGAGACCGCGAGCCACGCACGGTGCGAGGCCTCCTGCCAGTCCCACCAGCTGACCCCGGAGGCGCCGTAGGCGCGGGCGAGCTCGCGGAAGCGGACGATCTGGCGCGCCGGGGGATGGCTGTAGACCTGGCCGAGCGGATAGATCGGGCGCCCGTAGATGAGGTTGTAGGCGTAGGTGTGCGCGAACACCCGGTCGACGGTCACGCCGATGTCCTTCCAGTACATCTGCGGCATGTTGTCCTGCGCTCCGTCAGGCCCGAGGAAGACCGAGTAGGGGAAGGCCGGGTGGTAGTCGACGTAGGGGAGCCCCGCGAGCGCGAGGGGATATCCGGCGCCGATCTGCGACCGCAGCCGCTCGAGGTAGCGCTGGGCGGAGACGTACTTGCCCTGATACTCGCTCTCGGCGTCGATGACCAGGCAGTCGGCGCCCAGCCGGACTGCGCCGGCTCCGAGGTCGGCCTCGCGCAGGGGATGGTTGCCGTACACGTACTGCCAGGCGCAGACGCGCAGGCCGACGGCGTGCAATGCCTCCACGAGCGGGCGCGAGAACTGCGACCAGCCGCGCGTGCCGTCACTGGACTTGACGATCACGGTGGCGATCCCGTAGAGCCGCGCGGTACGGGCGATGGTCCGCGGATCGCCGTGGCCGGCGAACGCCAGCTCCCAGATCCACATCGCGCGCCCCGACAACGGGTCGCCGCTGGCGAGGGCGGGGTGGACCGAGCGTGGGGCCGAGTCGCCGCCGCCAGGCGAGGGGCGCACCCCGACGCCGCCCGACGCGCCGGGCGGGCGTCTGGGTCCCGCGGCGGTGGCGACGCGCGGTCTCGATCCCGCGGTGGCGACGCACGGCCCGACGAGCACGAGCACGAGAGCGGCGAGGACCACGCCGATGAGAGCGGGACGCGCGCCGCGCGTTCTGACCGGCATACGGCGGGGCACCGTAGCCTAGGACCCGGCGAACTCCCGCAAGTTGCGCTGCGGCGGCTCGCGGTGCGACGAATCCGCGGCGGCGGTCGAGAGCTCGACGAGATCAAACTCGGGTTCGATGCCGAAATCGCGCAGGAGAACCGCTCGGAAAGCCGCGAACCGGCGGGCGGCCTCGCTCCGCCGGCCGGAGGCGATGCAGAGGCTGATCACGCGTCGCTGGACGTCGGTGTCGCACGGCTCCATGGCCGCGTGCCGGCGCGCGTAGTCGAGCGCTCGGGAGCGCTGGCCAGCCGCGCGCAGAGCTCGACCGCGTTCGCCAACGCCTCGGCGGCCAGGGTGCGAAGTCGCTCGCGTTTCGGTATCAAGGCTCGACAACGAGGATGAGACCTACCCCCGCGATCCGTCGACGCTGTCAACCGGCGCTGCTCCCGGTCGCCGCATGACCGGCGGCTCCGCTCGCGAGCAGCGGCCCGGCAGCCGCGCCGGCACCACGGACGCGAGTCCGATCCCGTTCGTCGCCCTGGATCGGCACCACGCTCCGCTCATGGCCGAGCTCCGCGGCGCGTTCGATCGCGTCGTCGGGGCGAGCTCGTTCATCCTCGGCGAGGAGGTCGAGCGCTTCGAGCAGGAGTTCGCGACCTACTGCGGCGCGCCCGACTGCATCGGGGTCGCCTCGGGCACGGCGGCGCTGACGCTGGCGCTGCTGGCCGCCGGGATCGGGCGGGGCGACGAGGTGATCGTGCCCGCGCACACGTTCATCGCGAGCGCCCTCGGGATCCTGCACGCCGGCGCCACGCCCGTGTTCTGCGACGTCGAGGCCGCCACCGGGCTGATCGACCCGGCATCGGCGGCATCGGTCGTGACCGATCGTACGGCCGCGGTCATCCCGGTTCACCTGTACGGGCAGGTGTGCGACATGGACGCGATCGGCAGCCTCGCCGACCGCCATGATCTGCTGATCCTCGAGGACGCCGCCCAGGCTCACGGAGCCACCTGGCGCGGGTCCCGAGCCGGTTCCCTCGGCGCGGTGGCGGCCTTCAGCTTCTACCCGAGCAAGAATCTCGGCGCCCTCGGCGACGGCGGCGCGATCTGCACCCGGGACCCCGAGCTGGCGGCTCGCGCCCGGCAGTTGCGTCACCTCGGTCAACGCGGCAAGGGCGAGCACGTGCTCGCCGGCTTCAACGAGCGGCTCGACGCTCTGCAGGCAGCGCTGCTGCGGGTCAAGCTGCCCCATCTCGACGGCTTCAACGCGCGCCGGAGGCAGGCCGCGAGCGTCTATCGAGGGGCGCTGGAGGGCGAGGTCGGGCTGCTCCACGAACGCTCGGAGAGCCCGTGCATCTACCACCTGTTCCCGATCCGGGTGGCGGATCGACGGCGGCTGATGGATGATCTGGCTGCCGAGGGGGTCGCCTGCCAGGTGCACTACTCCCCGGCCGTGCACGAGCAGCCGCCGTTCGCCGGCCGGCGCCGCGACTCGGCGGACCTCGAGCAGGCGACGCGGTGGGCCCGTGAGGAGCTCTCGCTACCGATCTTCCCCGAGCTCGAGCTCGCTGAGGCGCAGCGCGTTGCCGCCGCCTGTCGTGCCGCGGTGCGCGCCCGGTCGTCCTCGTTGACGGTGTAGCACCAGTCGGGTCACGTGCGGATCGGACGAGCGTCAGGCGCCATCGCCCCATGCCGAGCGGCCGCTCGGCCGCAATGTGCGCAGCGGCTCGGTCCGGCGGGGCCGTATTACACTTAGGTTTCTTGGGCGGCCGGTCGGTTCTGTCTCCGCCGTCACGCCGATGAGTGTGGGTGCCATGACCGACATCGGGCCGATCGCGTGGCTGGAACACCGTGACGGCGAGGTGGCGATCGAGGAGCGCCCCGATGGCCGGCGCGACGTCACGGTTCATCCCGCACCCGAGGTCTTCGTTTCGCGGTCGCGGGCCACGACCGCGTATCCGGTGGCGCTGATCGCGGAGATCCTGCGCCTGAAGGGCGTGAGCTACCTGTGTGACGAGATCGCCCGTGACGAGGATCCCGACTACGTGGAGCGGTTTCTGCGCTTCAGCCTGCTGGGCTACGTGCCCGAGGAGGCGTTCCGCGGAGAGCGGCTCCTGGACTTCGGCTCGGGCAGCGGCGCCTCGACCGTCCGGCTGGCGACGATGCTGCCGGACACCGAGATCGTTGGCGTCGAGCTCGAAGCAGCGCTTATCGGCGTCGCGCGGATGCGTGCGGACTTCTACGGGATGGCGAAGCTCCGCTTCCAGCAGTCGCCGAGCGCACACGAGGTCTCACCCGCCCTGGGGAGTTTTCGGTTCGTCAACCTGGGAGCGGTGTACGAGCATCTGCTCCCCGACGAACGTCGCTCCGTGCTCCGTCAGCTCTGGGCGAGACTGGAGCGCGGAGGGGTCATGTTCGTCAATCAGCTTCCGTACCGGTATTCGCCGATCGAGACGCACACGACCGGCCTTCCACTCATTAACTACGTTCCGGAACGCTGGGCGCAGGTCGCGGCGACCCGGTATTCGCGGAGGGTCAGCGCGGACGCGCAGTGGCCACAGCTCCTCCGGGCCGGAATCCGCGGGGGCACGGCACGGTCGGTCCTCTTCGACCTGCTGCGCGACGGCGGCGAGGCTCGGCTGTTGCAGCCGACGCAGATGGATCTGCGTGACCACGCGGACCTCTGGTTCGCGTGCGCGTCGGCGGATGACCTGCGGTCATCGCGCTCACGGCGGGTGACCCATGAGATCAGCAGGGCGCTGAGTCGCGTGGCGCGCCGGCCGCTCGCTCCCACCTTGAACCTCGCGTTCCAGAAGCTCGCCTGATCTCTGCTGCGGGACGCTCGCGCCGCGTCCCAGCATCGATGGCCCCAGAGCGGGCCGCTATGGCGGCCACGCCACGTTGCGCGGCCGCCATCGTCGGCCGGCTGTTACTTGATGAACAGGATCTCCGAGTACTTGGGAAGCGGCCACAGGTCGTCGGCGACGACGTTCTCGAGCGCGTCGGCGGCCACGCGGACCGCGTCCATCGCCGGCACGACCGTCTCGCGCAGGTACCTGGCGTGCTTCATCATGTCGTCGTGCGGCTGGTTCTCCTCGAGGTTGGCCGACACGAGGCCCTTGATCGCCGTCGCCAGCTGGCCGATCATCGGCTCGACGTCGGCGGCCAGGTCGCCCAGCTCGGCGGCCTTCAGCATCGTCAGGTGACGCACCGCGGCGGGCAGCAGCATCGTCTTGGCCATCGCTGACGCGGTCTCGGCCTCGATGTTCAGCCTCGTGACGTACTGCTCGAGGAGGACCTCGTAGCGCGACTCCAGCTCGCGCTGTGAGAGCACGCCGTAGTTGGAGAACACCGTCTTGGTGTCGTCGGTGAGCAGGTAGGGCAGGGCGTCGGGCGTCGTCAGCAGGTTGAGCAGCCCGCGGGACTCGGCCTCGGCGTGCCAGTCGGGGGAGTAGTTGTCGCCGGCGAAGACGATCTGCTTGTTGGCCGCGTAGCTGCGCTGGAGGATCGGCCGCAGCGCGTCCTCGAGCGCGGTGCCGGCCTCGAGGGCGTCCTCGAGCTCCTCGGCGAGGTAGTCGATCGACTCGGCGACGATCGTGTTCAGCACCGTGTTGGGCAGCGACAGCGATTGGCTGGAGCCGAGCGCGCGGAACTCGAACTTGTTGCCGGTGAACGCGAACGGGCTCGTGCGGTTGCGGTCGCCGCCGTGCATCGGCAGCGGCGGCAGCACCGGCGTGCCGAGGCCGAGGAAGGACTCGGGCGTGGACTCACCGACCTCGCCCTGCTCGATCGCGTTAAACACCTTCTCCAGCTCGGCGCCGAGGAAGATCGAGATGATCGCCGGTGGCGCCTCGTTCGCGCCGAGCCGGACGTCCTGGCCCAGGTAGGCGATCGAGGCGCGCAGCAGCCCCTGATGCTTGTTGACCGCGGCGATCACCGCGGCGCAGAAGAACAGGAACTGGAGGTTCTCGTGCGGCGTGTCGCCGGGGTCGAGGAGGTTCTCGCCCTCGTCGGTGCCCATCGACCAGTTGCAGTGCTTGCCCGAGCCGTTGACGCCCGCGAACGGCTTCTCGTGCAGCAGGCAGACGAGCCCGTAGCGCCTGGCGACGTTCTGCATCATCTGCATCGTCAGCTGCTGGTGGTCGGCGCCGGTGTTCGAGTTCTCGAAGATCGGCGCGACCTCGTACTGGGCGGGAGCGACCTCGTTGTGGCGGGTCTTGATCGGGACGCCGAGTCGGGCGAGCTCGCGCTCGGTCTCCAGCATGCACGCGAGCACCCGCTCGGGGATCGACCCGAAGTAGTGGTCGTCGAGTTCGTGGCCCTTGGGCGGCTTGGCCCCGAACAGCGTCCGGCCGGTGGTGACGAGGTCGAGGCGCTCGAAGTAGTACTGCTCGTCGATCAGGAAGTACTCCTGCTCGGGCCCGACGGTCGTGAATACGCGGGCCGCGGTCGGATTGCCGAACAGCTTCAGGGCGCGGATCGCCGACTTGGACAGCGCATCCATGGAGCGCAGCAGCGGGATCTTGTTGTCCAGGGCCTCGCCGGTCCAGGACGCAAACGCGGTCGGGATGCACAGCAGCGCCCCGTTGGGGTTCTCCATCATGAACGCCGGGCTCGTCGGATCCCAGGCGGTATAGCCGCGGGCCTCGAACGTGGCGCGGACGCCGCCGGTGGGGAACGAGGAGGCGTCGGGCTCACCCTGGATGAGCTCCTTGCCGCCGAACTCGGCCAGCGCGGTGCCCTCGCCGGTCGGGGCGTAGAAGCTGTCGTGCTTCTCGGCGGTCAGGCCGGTCAGCGGCTGGAAGACGTGGGTGAAGTGGGTGGCGCCCTTCTCCAGCGCCCACTCCTTCATCGCCAGCGCCACCGAGTCGGCGAGCGAGGTGTCCAGCGCCTCGCCGCGGGCGAGCGTCAACGACAGCTTGCGGTAGACGTCCCGGGGCAGGCGCTGGCGCTGGACCGCGGAGCTGAAGACGTTCTCGCCGAAGATCTGGTTGTCGGAGACGGTGAGGTCGGGGGCTCCCATCCCGTCGCCGTTCGCGCTCCACTTCGCGGCATGGACATTCTGCTGGCGGATCGGCATTGCTCTCTGCTGTTCCTTCCTGTTGACGGACGCATGGACCGGATGCGATCACGTGCGCAGGTGACCGGCCTCGTGCAGGACGTGACCGGCTCAATCTAGGCCACGGTCGCTGACCGGTCACTATCCCGATGGCCAAACCCATCCCCACCGCGTCGGCCACACGGCGCAGCCGCCCGGCTGGGACAATTCGCGCGTGCCCGCGGGACCGCTCCCAGACTACCGTCCGGCGGACGATCGCTACGAGCGCCTGCGCTATCGCCGCTGCGGGCGCAGCGGGCTGCAGCTGCCGCCGATCTCGCTCGGGCTGTGGCAGAACTTCGGTGACGATCGGCCGCTTCAGACGTCGCGGGACATCCTGCGGCGAGCCTTCGACCGCGGGATCACCCACTTCGATCTGGCCAACAACTACGGGCCGCCGTACGGCAGCGCCGAGATCAACTTCGGCCGCGTGCTCGCCGAGGACCTCGCCCGCTGGCGCGACGAGCTGATCATCTCGACCAAGGCCGGCTACGACATGTGGCCCGGCCCCTACGGAGACCACGGCTCGCGTCAGTACCTGCTCGCCAGCCTCGACCAGAGCCTGCGCCGGATGCGCCTCGAGCACGTCGACATCTTCTACTCGCACCGGTTCGATCCCGAGACGCCGCTCGAGGAGACGATGGGCGCGCTGCACGCGGCCGTGCACGCGGGCAAGGCGCGCTACGCCGGGATCTCCTCCTACGGCCCGCGCCACACCGAGGAGGCGGTCGCGATCCTGCGTCAGCTCGGCACCCCGCTGCTCATCCATCAGCCGTCCTACTCGATGCTGAACCGCTGGATCGAGACCGAGCTGCTCGACGTGCTCGAGCGTGAGGGCGTCGGCGCGATCGCGTTCTCGCCGCTGGCCCAGGGGCTGTTGACCGACAAGTACCTCGACGGCATCCCCGACGACTCGCGCGTGCGGCGCGGCAGCGCCTTCTCCGAGGACCTGCTGACCGAGGAGAACGTCGCGCGTGCACGAGCGCTGAACGAGATCGCCGCCCGACGCGGGCAGTCGCTCGCCCAGCTGGCGATCGCCTGGGCGCTGCGCGACCCGCGGGTCACCTCGGTGCTCCTCGGGGCCTCGAGCGTCGGCCAGCTCGAGTCCAACGTGGCCGCCCTCGACGACCTCGATCTCGACGAGGGAGAGCTCGCCGAGATCGACCGCCACGCGGTCGAGGGTCAGGTCAACATCTGGGCGGCCTCGAGCGAGGCCTGAGCGGGGCGGGACGCGTCGAAAGCGTCGGCCACGTCCCGGCCGCGCCGGGGCGGCGGGCTAGGCGACGAGCTCGATCTCGCCGACCTCCGAGGACTGCAGCGAGCCGGCGAGCAGCTGGCGCTGGCGATCGGTGAGCGTGCCGACCTGCTTGGTCTCGACGATGCTGCTGCGAGACAGGAACTTGCGGCAGCGCTTGGTGCCCCAACGCCGCTGGCTCATCAGCAGCTCGCCCACCGACCAGCTCTTGGCGGCCGCGGGGCATTCGAGGATGACCTCCGCGGCCGAGACCTCGCCGAGCGCGATCCGTCGCTTGATCTGAGCGCGCGCGAGCCGGATCTCGTTGGCTCGCTCAAGCGCGCGCAGTGGCTGCGGCTCAGAGATCTTGGCGGCGGTCTGCGTCATGTCGTGGCTCACTTTAGGTTGTAATCGAACACGGACAGGGGGCACTGCGGGGCCGGGGCTGCCTGCGAGCAGCGTCACGCGGCCCTCCGGCTTGGACATGAGAAAGCCGGCTCCGGCTCTGGTGTTGACGGCGATCGCGGAGTCCCCCGGAGTCCGAGTCAGTGGCTCTGACGCCGCTGACCAACCTCCTTCCTGCGACCGCTCAGAACCTAGAACAACGGCCAGGTCACAGCAATGTCACATGGCGGCGCCATGCGCTTAGAGCGCCCTTTTTCTGTTCGTAGTTGCTCGTGGCGTTCCGGACAATCACGCCGTCGGGAGGGGTCCGTGCTCGGACTCGAAGGCCCGCTTGACCGAGGCAAACGTCTGCAGGGCCTCGTCGAGCGTCGTCCGGTCGTGGGTCGCCATCACGCTGCAGCGCAGCAGCGCGCCGGCCGGCGGGACCGCCGGATGCAGCGCGACGTTGACGAACACGCCCGCCTCGTAGAGCGCCTTCCAGAGGAACGCCGCCTTCCAGTCGTCGCCGACGACGACGGGCACGACGGTGGTCACGATCTCCGCGCCGTCTGCCAGGCGCGTCGGCGCGACGACCTGGAAGCCGAGCTCGCGCAGACCCGCGTGGAGATAGCGCGCATTGTCCAGCGCTCGGGCGAACAGCTCGCGCCCCTCCGGCGAGCGGCAGATCCGCACCGCGGCCAGCGCGGCCCCGACGGCCGCGGGCACTCCGGCGGCGGTGAACATGAACGGTCGCGACTCGATCCGCAGGAACTCGACGACGTCGGCCGGGCCGGCGATGACGCCGCCGCACGACGCCAGCGACTTCGAGAACGTCGCCATCCGCAGATCGACGCGGTCCTCGACGCCGAGCAGCTCGCTGCACCCGGCGCCTCGTGCGCCCAGCACGCCGAGGGCGTGGGCCTCGTCGACCATCAGGCGGGCGCCGTAGCGGCCGCACAGGTCGGCGATCTCGGGCAGCGGGGCGACGTCGCCCTCCATCGAGAAGACGCCGTCGACGACGACGAGGATGCCGCCCCCGTCCTCGCCGGCGCGCTGCAGCGCGTGCTCGAGGCGGTCGAGGCGGTTGTGGCGGAAGGCGCGGATCTTGGCCCTGGAGAGCAGGCACCCGTCGAGGATCGAGGCGTGGTCGCCCTTGTCGGCGATGACCGTGTCGGCCGGGCCGAGCAGCGTCCCGAGCGCGCCGAGGTTGGCCTGCGCGCCGGTCGTGAAGACGATCGCCGCCTCGGTGCACATCCACTCGGCGAGCTCGCGCTCGAGCTCGAGATGCAGATCGATCGTACCGTTGAGAAAGCGCGAGCCGGTCAGGCCGGTGCCGTATTTGGCGACCGCGTCGAGCGCGGCCCGGCGGACGCGCTCGTCGCCGGTGAGACCGAGATAGTTGTTGGAGCCGAGCATGATCCGGCGCTTGCCCTCCATCTGGACGACGGGCAGAGTCGGACCCTCGAGCACGCGGAAGAACGGGACCGCGTCGATCTCGCGCGCGGCCCGGAGCTGCCCGAGGCGCTCGTGCTCGCGCGCCTTGGCGAAGACGTCGGTGACCGTGACCATGCGGACACTCTAGTGCTCGCGCCCGCGGCCGAGATTTTGCCGCCGCGGCCTTGGACATGACCGCTGGGGATGTCACCATGGGGAAGCAGATGAGCGCGAGGTCTGACCCGCAGGAGATCCAGGACGCCGAGGTGATCGAGGAGCCGACTCCCGAGTCGGCGGCCGACGTCCCGGTTCTCGCCGAGGTCCGCGCGGTCGCCGCGCCGTCCCCGAGCTCGCTGCCCGCCGTCCAGGCCGCCGCCGCCGCGGCCACCGGCTTCCTCGCCGGCGCCGCGACGCTGGCGCTCGTGCGCCGCCGCAGCGCGCGCAAGCTATCGCGCGCGACCCGGGGGCGCCGCGGCATGGAGGCGCTGCCGATCGTCGGCTCGCGCAGCTTCCTCGTCGACGTCCACCTGTTGGCCAAGCCCGGCGAGTGAGCGCTTCGCGGGCGGTGCCCGCCGTCGCCCGCGGGTGGGGTGTCGAGGTTCGCCGCGAGATCCGCCCGGCGTGGGTGTTCAGCCTCTCGCGCCGGCGTTCGCTCGACGGCCTGACCCAGGTGCGGCGCGGCGTGCTGCACCGTCTCCTGCACCAGGGCGCCGAGCCGGTGACGATCCGGGTCGCCCAGCCCGCCGCCGACCGCGTCGTCATCGGGGCGCGCGCCGCCTCGCGCGAGCTCGCCGACTGGGGGATCGAGCAGGTGGGCCGCTCGCTCGGCGTCGATCAGGATCTCGGGCCGTTCTACGAGCGCTTCGCGCACGACCGGCTCATCGGCGCCGCGGTCCGGGCAAACCCGGGACTGCGCGCGTCGGGCCGCCCCGACCCGTTCGAGGCGCTCGTCTGGTCGGTGTGCGAGCAGCTGATCGAGTACGAGCGCGCGGCCGCCATCGAGCGGCGGCTGATCGCCCGCCTCGGCCGCCGCTGCCCGCGCACCGGCCTGCGCGACAGCCCGCCGGCGGCGGTCCTCGCCACGCAGGCGCCCGCCGTGCTGGCGTCGCTGGGGTTGACCGAGACCCGCGCGATGGCGCTCGTCCGCGTCGGCCGCGAGGTCGCCTCCGGGCGCGTCGACCTGCACGGGGTCGACCACGAGTCGGGCTGGCGGCGGCTGCGCCGGATTCACGGGATCGGCGCCTGGACGCTGCAGATGCTCGCTCTGACCGGGCAGGGCCGCCTCGATCAGCTCCCCGCGGCCGACGTCGGCTACCTGAAGCTCGTCGGCCGCCTGACCGGCGGCGGCGATCCCGACGCGCGCGCGACCGTCGAGGAGGTCGAGCGCTTCTTCGCGCCCTACGCGCCATGGTGCGGGCTGGCGGGGCTGCACGCGCTGCGCGGCGCGGGCGCCGGCGCCGGCCTGCGGCTCGCCGCCTGAGCCTAGTCGTGGGCCGCCGGCTCGGGCGAGCTGCTCGACACGCTCGCGCGGCCCGGCGTCAGCGTCACCGCGAACGTCTCCCACGGCGCCACCGCGAGCGCCTCGGCGAGTTCGGGGTCGCTCGCGCAGCCGCCGGTCAGCCGACGACCCTCACAGTGCACGCGCACGCGGTCGGAGGCGAACGGCCACGGATCCAGCCGGACCGCCTCGCCGTCGGCGCGGACCTCGACGTCGAGCGACTCGACGGCAAGCGAGTCGGCGGCGGCCGGGACCTCGCGCAGCGTCAGCGGCGACCAGTCGAGCAGCACCGCGAGCGACAGCGTGTCCCACGTCCAGACGAGCTGGCTGTTGCGCGCGAGCAGCGCGGGATCGGCGCCGAGCCCGTCGGCGAGGACCGCCTCGAGCGCATGCGACTCGGCGAGGAACGTCTCCACGAGCGCGGCCTCGCCGGCCTCGAGCGCGGCGAGGTCGCGGCGCTCGTACAGGCGGCGGCCGTGCCGGGCCGCGAGGAGCGCCGCATACCGGCTCTGGGTGATCAGGCGCCGCGGGCCGGCGCGCCACAGCGCGACGCCGTCGGTCAGCGGCAGCTGCGCGAAGGAATAGGGCAGCCCGGTGCGGGGGTCGCGCGTGGGCCGCAGATCCCACTCCGCCATGCCGACGTCGTGCTGCTCGGCGCCGAGCGCCACCGCCTCGAGCGGCACCACCTCGCCGAAGCGCTCGTTGCCCCAGGCGCGGGCCAACTGCCCGCACAGCCAGGCGTGAGCGGGCTGGCCGACCGCCAGCACGCCGCGGGCGTCGCGCCGCAGGACCACGTCACGGGCCCTGGCCGGCCAGCAGCGCGTTGTCGGAGGCGTCGACGACCGCGCCCGGGTTGCGGATCAGGTGGTGGGCCAGCATCCAGCTGCCGTAGCGCGTCCACTGCCCCGGCGTCATCCATCCCCAGGGGTGGTCGCCGGCAGGGAAGTAGGAGCTCAGCGTCGCCTGGACGCTGGCCAGCTGCAGCTTTCCTGACAGCGACGGGTTGGCATCGGTCAGGGCACGGACGCCGGCCTGCGGATCGGCGCGCACCGCCCCGTAGCCGCGTCCGAGCGCCTGCACGAATCGCCGCAGCTCGGCGTTGTGCTGGGCGAAGAAGGTCTCGGTGGTGACGAGCACGAGCTCGTCGTAGTCGGGCACGCCGGCGTTCTCGACGTGGATGACGTTGGCCAGCCGTCCCATCTGACGCAGCTCGATCGCCTCGTAGTTCCAGTAGGCGCCGAGGGTCGCGTCGACGCGGTGCGAGAGCATCGCGCCGACGAGGTTGTCGCCGACGTTGATCTCCTTGACCGAGCTCGCCGGAACATGCGCGCCGTCCAGGATCGTCTCCAGGTAGGCGTGCTGATAGGGGATCCCGGCGTCGCCGACGCGCTTGCCCTTCAGCTGCGCGGGCGAGGTGATGTGGACCGACCCGAGCGAGACGATCGAGGTCAGCGGCCGCTGGACGAGCGCCGCGATCGCGATCAGCGGGGCGCCCTGGTCGCGGGCGAGCAGAACCTCGGGCTCATACGAGATCGCCAGGTCGACCTTGCCGGCCTGCAGCAGGCCGAGCGGAGAGGCGGGATCCGACGGCGTGCGGATCGCGACCTTCAGCCCGGCGGCGCGGAAGGCGCCATCGGCCTGGGCCTCGTAGATCCCGACGTGGTCGGCGTTGGGCAGCCAGTCGAGCATCAGGCTCAGGTTCTGGGACCGCGCGGCCGACGGCTGCAGCTGGTCGTGCTTGGCGCCGCAGGCGGCAAGCGCCAGGGCCGCGATCACGGCGCCGGCGAGCGGGACGATTCGTCGTCTCATGAGCCAGTCTCCTTCGGTTGGTGGGCCCAGGGCGTGGCCAGTCGCTCGGCGGCGGTCAGCGCCGCGAACAGCAGGATCGCGAACGCCGACAGCAGCACGACCGTCGCGTAGGCGCGCGCGGTCTGCAGCTGGGCGATCGATTCGGAGAAGAGGAAGCCCAGGCCGGAGTTGGCGCCGGCCTGCTCGGCGAAGACGGCGCCGATGACCGCGACGATGACCGTGATCTTGGCGCCGGTGAAGACCCCCGGCAGCGCCGTCGGCAGCTCGATCGACCAGAACACCCGACGGCGGGGCGCGTCGAAGGTGCGCATCAGCTTGAGCAGGTCGGGGTCCACCGAGGCGAACCCGGCGAGCGTCGTGACGACGATCGAGAAGAACGAGACGACCGCGATGACGACGAGCTTGGGCAGGATCCCGAAGCCGAGCCACAGGACGAGCACGGGCGCCAGCATCGGGATGGGGAGGGTCTGCGAGGCGATCAGCAGCGGGTACAGCGACTGGCGCACGACCGCGAAGAAGTGCATCGCGCAGGCGAGCGCGACCGCCGCCGCCGCCGCGACGAGGATGCCGAGCACGACCTCCTGCGCGGTGACCAGGAAGTTCGACCACAGCAGCGAGCGGTCGTCGTACAGCGACTGGGCGACCGTGCGGGGGGCGGGGAGGATGAGCGTCGAGGCGCCGCCGAGGTCGACGTAGAGCTCCCAGGCGCCGAGCAGCGCCACCACCACCGCCACCGGCCGCCAGCCGGCGCGCGCCGTCGCCGCCAGGCGCATCACGCCGCCCCCAGCGTCTCGAGCACGCGCTCGCGCAGCGCGACGATCTCGGGCTCGCTCCGCCGCCGCGGCCGCGACGCGGCGACCGGCAGCTCGGCTGCGACCCGGCCGGGGCGCGCGGTCAGCACGACGACACGATCGGCGAGCAGCACCGCCTCCTCGACGTCGTGGGTGACGAGCACGACGGTCCGCGGCTCGGCATCGAGCACGCGCGCCAGCCAGCCCTGCATCTCGGCGCGCGTGATCGCATCGAGCGACGCGAAGGGTTCGTCGAGCGCGAGCACCGGCTTGCCCGCGAGCAGCGAGCGCAGGAACGAGATCCGCTGGCGCATCCCTCCCGAGAGCTCCGCCGGGCGCGCCCGCTCGAACGCGGCGAGCCCGAACCGCTGCAGCCACGGTCGCGCCTGCTCACGCGCCCGGTCGCGCGCCACGCCCCGCGCCCGCAGCGCGAGCGCCGCGTTGTCGAGCGCCGAGGCCCACGGCAGCAGCAGGTCGCGCTGGGGCATGAGCGCCGCGGGAGCGCTCCGCACACGGCCGGAGTCCGGACGCTGGAGGCCGCAGATGAGCTCGAGCAGCGTCGTCTTGCCGCAGCCGCTCGGGCCGACGACGGCGACGATCTCGCCGGGCGCCGCGCTCAGCGAGACCTCCGCGAGCGCCGGGATGTCGCCGCGTCGCTGACGGAACGTCCGGCTCACGCACTCGACGCGGATCGCGAGGTCGCCGGCGTCCGGTTCGTGAAGCTCTCCGGACTGCGAGGGTCGCGCCTCGATCGCCACTGCATCTCCCTCCGCGGGCATTACCCCACAGGTTCGAAGGGTCCGCGTCGGGTCGCCGGGGCGAGGGGCGCGATCTCAGCCGGCGTGCCCGCCAGCTCCCCTGGTTGCTCGTCGCGGTACAGCCTACCGGGTGGAGGCGATCAGCGGGGTCCTCCGGGGCCTTGCTTCATCAGGGCATCGACGAACGCACTGAGTCCATCGGTGTTCCAGCACTCGAACGCCGTGCAATGCTCGGCGTAGGCGGCGATCACCGAGTCGCCGTAGTTCCAGTACAGCCGGGGCTCGGGGTTGAGCCAGAACGTCCGTCCGGCGCGCGCGGTGATCGCCGCGAACACATCGTCGCGGGGCGGGCGGCCGTTGGTGCGCGCGTCGCCGAGCACGATCACCGTCGCCCGAGGGTGCAGCTCGTCCTCGATCTCGGCCAGGAACTCGGTCCACACCCGCCCGTAGTCGGTGTAGCCCGAGATGTCGGCGACCCCGGCGTCACGGGAGACCGCCTCCGACGCGGTGCGGAAGTCGCGCTCGCGCTCAAAGACCTCGGTGACCTCGGAGATCCGCTCGATGAACACGAACGAGCGCAGCTTGCGAAAGGCGTCGTGGAGCGCGTGCAGCACGCTGAGAAAGAAGGTGCTCGCGCTCGTGACGCTCGTCGAGACGTCGCAGAGGACGAAGATCTCCGGGCGCCGCGGCCGCCGCGGGCGGTAGCGCAGCTCGACCGGCACCCCGCCGGTCTGCAGCGAGGCCCGCATCGTGCGCCGGACGTCGACGTGTGCGTGCGGGGTCCGCCCCTTGCGCTCGCGGCCCTGGGTGGCCAGGCGGCGCTTGAGCTGGGCGACCACGCGGTGCACGGCCGCCAGGTCCTGGATCGGCCCGGTGGGCAGAGCCCTGTCCAGCTCGGACAGCGGGCGCTTGGGCGGCAGGCTGGCGGTGCGCTCGATCAGGTCGCGCTCGAGCTCGTGGCGCAGCTGCTGCTCGAAGCGCCGCAGCTGCTCGCGCGGCACGCCATGACGGCGGGGATCGTCGTGCGGGAGATCGGCCTGCGGCTCGGTGCGCAGCCCGAGCGCGCGCCGGATCCGCTGCACGTCGACCCCGAGCACGCCGGAGCCCTCGCCCTGGGAGAAGGCGGCGATCGCCAGCCGGGCGAGATCGCCGAGCTGCGCCTCCGAGCCCTCGGCGAGCGCGGCGGCGATCTGGCGACGCAGCTCCTCGAGGTCGAGCTCGAGCTCGTCGGCCGCCTGCCCGCGCGCCGACCCCTCGCCGACCCCCTGACGCGAGGCCTCGGCCTCAGCGGCACGGAAGAAGAAGCGCTCGAAGACGAGGTCGAAGACGCGGCGGTCCTCGGGCGACTTGGCCACGGTCGCCGCGAGCGCCTCGCGGAAGTCCGCCTGACGACTCCAGCCGACGTGGCGCAGCGCGGCGAACGCGTCGAGCAGCTCCGAGGTCCCGACCGCCATTCCCTCCTCGCGCAGGTCGCCGGCGAACTCGAGCAGCTGCCCATCGAGGCCGGTCAGCGCGCGGTCGGGGATCCGGGCGTAGACCCTGCCGTCGGCCCGGCGGGGCGACGGGCCCCCGCTAGCTCCCGGGGCCGGCACCGGCGGGGGCCGCGGCGTGCAGCGTGACGCCGACCCGCGCCGCGACCGTGTCGAGGTCGGTGCGGTGCTTGACGATCACGCTCATCGTCTCGCGGAACGTGTCGGGATCGAGGTCCTGGGCGCCGAGCAGCAGCAGCGCCCGCGCCCAGTCGATCGACTCCGCGATGCTCGGCGGCTTCTTGAGGTCGAGCCCGCGCACCTGGTTGACGATCTCGACGAGCTTGCGCGCCACGGTCTCGTCGAGCCCCGGCGAGTGCAGGCGCACAATCGCCAGCTCGTGCTCGAGCTCGGGGTAGTCGAGCCACAGGTACAGGCAGCGGCGCTTGAGCGCCTCGGTCAGCTCGCGGGTGTTGTTCGAGGTCAGCAGGACGACCGGCCGGGTGCGCGCCGCGATGCGGCCGAGCTCGGGGATCGAGATCTGAAAGTCGGAGAGCAGCTCGAGCAGCATCGCCTCGAACTCCTGGTCGGTCTTGTCGATCTCGTCGATCAGCAGCACGACGGGCTCCGCGGAGGCGATCGCGGTCATGAGCGGGCGGGGGAGGAGGAAGTCCTCGCCGAAGATGTCGTCTTGAACGTCGCCCCAGGCGGTCCCGTCGTCCTCGGCTTGGATGCGCAGCAGCTGCTTGCGGTAGTTCCACTCGTACAGCGCCTTGGCCTCGTCGAGCCCCTCGTAACACTGCAGGCGCACGAGGGTCCGGTCCAGGTAGCGGGCCAGGGCATTTGCCAGCTCGGTCTTGCCCACGCCCGCCGGGCCCTCGACGAGCACGGGCTTGCCGAGCTTGATGGCCAGGAAGGTGACGAGCGCGGTCGCCTCGCCGGGCAGATAGCCGACGCCGCGCAGGCCGTCGGCCAGCTCGGCCGCGGAGCTCGGTCGCTGGCTGGCGTCGGCGGTCATCGCACAGCTCAATATAGGGTCCGTCTCCGGCCGCGAGCCAATCCAGGGCGTCGTCGGGCGAGCGGAGCGGTGGATCGGCCCGGCTGCGCGGGAGCGCGCTTTTCAGTCGGGGCGGGGCAGCCGTCGGGTGACCGCCTCGTCGAGCGCGGGGTCGGCGGGCGGCGCGCGCTGAGGCGCGGTGTCGGCCGCGGCGTCCGGCGCGCGCTGGGGCGCGGTGTCGGCCGCGGCGTCCGGCGCGCGCTGGGGCGCGGTGTCGGCCGCGGCGTCCGGCGC